>Ga0308414_1000006_pt1 | contig 162653 bp, 134 predicted proteins | sample HotsprSampleOS50_FD_205667 | JGI IMG/M metagenome (GOLD analysis project Ga0308414, IMG submission 205667) | Hot spring phototrophic mat microbial communities from Octopus Spring, Yellowstone National Park, Wyoming, United States - 20090730_OS50 ... | reverse complement strand
ACCGGTGATGATGGTGATCTGCCTGCCCGATAATTATGACCAGGTGACAGAGTATGTGCGGCACCATGTTGCACCAGTGCAAAAACTCGCCGCAGAATCGGCATCGCGGCACCCATTGCCACGCCTGCTATGGCGCACAGCACTGGTGACGCTGGCCGCAACCCCCGTGTTTGTGCTGGCGAACGCCGAGAGTGATATTTTTATGCCGTTGCTTCTGTTTGTGTTTGCCCTGGCTACGGTCTGGCTCATTCCGCTTTTTGGTTGGGTTGTTATCGGGTGCGCACTGTTTCTGATGGTCGAATTTATGCTGCTGTTCCTATCCGACTCTTTGTATAACGGATGGGTCGATCTGCTCCTACCATACGCTGGTCTGCTCTACCTGATCTGGCTCGCGTGGATGTCGTTGCGTGGCCGCATTCGCTCGGCGTTGATGGAAGATTAGCTGCCAGTCGCACAACCGGATTCAGGGATTCCCTTAGCCTATACTCCTGGAATCCCTACTATCCATATCTGCGTGCCATCTGCTATACTGAGACTCGGCTAGAATATCGCATACTGTTGCCCCTGATGATACAAATCTCGGCACGTTAACCAGCACAGGTATCTGCCAGCCCGCTCCGTGGATGGAGCTGGTTGCACAGAGCAAAGCTGTACGTCGGGTAGCCGCTGACTGGAGCAAATGTAATCATCGAGTTATATGGCGTGAGACTTCAGAAGGTCAGGTATGAGAAAAACGATTCGCACGTTGTATCCTTCTTTGAAAGAGACCCGCCTGGTGCAACGCTTGCTTGATGCGGGTCTGACACGCGAGGCAATTGAGGAAACGCTAACGATCAAGAGGAGCGAAAATGCCCCGGCTCAGATATCCCCAATGGTACCTGATGTGCAGTTGAGCTTGATGATGGATGTACGCACCAATCTATCTGCAACCGCCGGACAAGATTCCAGACATAACCATACGGAAGATAGGCCCATTCCCCACGACCCCAGGCACTATCAGGATACCAGCAAGTAATCTGGTAGAACCACCTGCACAGACGCGCAGTGCTGACAACCGGCACTGCGCAAAACCATATACATCTCCAACGATCCGCAGTCGGTCACCCGCGAGCGCCGATGCAGAGTATGTGCTAGGATTTTCCGCTTCCCAATGCACTCGGTGACACACAGATACATTGTGGTGCAACGGGATACATCCACTTTGCCCCTTGATGCGTAGACATACCAGGAGATGAGCAGATATTCATGATTACATCGTAGCGCCCCCGGCCTACGCGGGCCGTTGCCGTCTGGCCTGAAACTGGCTCCCGACGAGCGCACAATGGGTGCTATGCGGTGCTATGCCAGGCATGCAAGGTACCTGGTTGTGTGGCGGTACATGATGCACACCCAGGTTGCCGCCGAGTGTCTGCGCGTGCTGACTGCAAGGTACCTGGTTGTGTAGCAGTACGTGATGCACCCTACTCATTTTCCTGGAGGTTTTCATTGAATGCTGATGAAGCAATCTGAGGAGGAAGAAATTGGTGCGAAAAAGAAATGTGTGGCACGGTGGATTGATTGAACTGATGCTGATCACGTTGCTGTTACCATTGATGGCACTGTCAACGAGTTTGCGACCCACACTGGTCAATGCAGCGGACGGGACTGCCCGTCTGAGAGCGGTACATGCGGTTCCCGATATTGGTGGCCCGGTTGATGTGTATGTCGGCACAGCACCGTTCACGGTCGGCGAGGCAGCCGTACCGAATTTTGACTTCTTCACGGTAACATCGTATCTGAACGTCCCGGCGGGTGCAACCGATATCCGGATTGTGGCTGCGGGTGGTGATCCGAACGATGCAGATCAGGCTGTCATTAGCGCCACCGTCACCCTGGAGGCCGGGCAAGACTATAGCGCCGTTGCGCGGGGCACGGCCACCAACGCTGAAATTCGTCCGGGGGCAACGTTGCTGACCGACAACAACACGGCTCCTGCCATCGGCAAAGCGCACGTGCGAGTGGCTCACTTCGCCCCGAATGCGCCTGCTGTGGACATCTTTGTGAACGGCGAGCGATCGGCGATCACGAATCTGGAGTATCTAGGCACATCACCGTATGTGCCACTCGATGCTGGTACCTACACCTTTGGCGTGGCTCCGGCTGGCGGCGATCCGATCTACAGTGTAGACCTGACGCTGGAGGCCGGACAGGTGGTGACCGCCTGGGCCAACGGTCTGCTGGGCGGAGAGAATGATGAGGTACCAGAAGCTCAGGCCTTCAAGGTAACGCCCACGATTGATCGGGCGTATGCGGTTGAGGCACCGGCGCAAATAAGGGTGTATCTGCCCATTATTGCACGCTAACGCTACTTGCCACTGCGGCCGGCACGTCAGCCCGCGCAGGCGGGCTTCGCCCACTGCCCCCGCCCATGAACGGGCGGGGAGCTACTGGACAGCGATCGGCAGATGGATCGTCGAGCCATAGCCATTGGCAATTGGCACACCAGAACGCAGCGGCGATGATCTCATGTCCTGCTGGACGAGAATGGTAATCCAAGTGTTGCCGAATGAGCGATCCGGAATCGTGGCAAATTGATCCGAAAGGTTGCCAGGGTTGCGACCGGATCGGCCTTATTGGGCGGCAGGATGGAAACGATGTTAGTGCCACCAATACTGAGCGTTACCAGAGCGACCGGCGTGCTGGCTGCACCCGGTTCGTTGATCCCCACTATGGCCTGGTCAAGCTACCCATCAGCCGCAAGCATGGTCGTAAGGATTGCTCTATCCCCTACAAGCGAGCAACCTGCGCCTGGCGTACAATCTCCGCAATATGCGCAAAATGCATACTATCGTGCATCAGACCCAATCCAAAGTAACCATAGGCATTGAGGTGTTCCTTGAGAAACGGCATCTCAACGGTGTTGTCGAGATGAGGTACATCGGGCCAGATGTCCAGGGTAGCCAGGCGCATGCGGCGGCTCTCCTCAAGACGCTGGCGGCACTGGACAATCGTCGTCACGGTTTCCCAGGGGATCTCATAGCGCGAACGCCCGTGATAGGCCACACCGCGCGCCAACTCGGCTGCCAGGAAGGACGTTTCCTCGGCCCCAGCGGTCATGTGTACAATCACGTGGCCCAGCGTCCAGCCCACCCCCTCGGTCGAGTCCGTCGCCTGCGGGTCATAGGGCACAAAGGTGACATCGGCGTCAGTACAGGTCGCAATCAAGTTCAGCACGGTATCGGTAGACTCGTTGGTCAACGCCCGCAGATCATCGAGCGTCAGGTCGGCCATAATCTGGCTTAACGTGGCAGTTTTTTGTAATATCGGCGTAAAGTCGAGCATACGTTGTGTTGATTCTCACTTTCTGTCTGTGTTGATACTCGCTTTCGTAGCATTCAGGCTTGACTGGCGAACAACGGTCTGCGCCACACCCATACCAGCAGCGCAGACCGTCTATTCTAGCATAAAATACACATAAAACAGCAGAACGCTCGCGTTGCTGGTTGGAACGCCGACCGGTACACCTGCGCTACACCAGATTGGAAAGCATTATTTATACGGAGTGCTGTCATCTATCGGTGAAGCTTGTAGTATAATAATGACATTCAGACCGTTCACAACTCATGTATGTCTGATCTGATCTTGATTCTGGATAACGAAGGGAAGCGCTGGAACGAGACGACGAAAGGATGACCGTTTTTACTGCGCAGTCGCGTATACCAGGCGCACATTTGCTTTTGTTGAACGGTGCGGTTTGACTCATGGAAGAGGAGAGACATATGTACGACCTTATTATTCTGGGCGGTGGTCCGGCAGGACAGGCAGCGGCAGTGTATGCGATTGGCAAGCAAATTAACTTCTTGATGATCTATAAGGAACTGGGTGGCCGGGTGGGTGAAAAAATCATGGTACGGTCTGAAGAAGATGTATCTGTCGGCCATATTCTGGTGCATCTTGAAAGTGTTGATCCAGTTGAAAAAGAGGATAGGCTGGTTGGTACCGAGGCGGTTCACCTGTTTGAATCCCAGGTTATGTCCCAGAAGGGTCATATTTTGAAGGATAACGTCACTCGCGTAAATCACAAAGATGGTATTTTTGAAGTAGTCACCGAGCACAACGGCATCCAGCAGAGCCGGGCGCTCATTATTGCTACAGGTGCCCAGCAGCAACCGCTGAATATTCCGGGCGAAGAATTGCTGATCGGGGGCCTGGGCTATCAGAGTGCTACGCATGCAGAGAAACTCGCTGGAAAGACGGCAGCGGTGATTGGTATCACCGAACGAGCACTGCACGGCGTCGCTGAACTGGCCCAGACAACGCGGCAGGCCTACCTGATTACGCCCGAACCGGTAAAGCCCACCATTCCGATTGTTCAGGCATTGCGCCAGCGCCCGGATGTGGAAATCCTGGAAGGCTACGAAGTCAAAGAAGTACGTGGGAGTACCCATGTCGAGCAGTTGATCGTTGTTGGAAAGGGAGAGACACGGCACCTTGATGTTGATGCCGCGTTTGTGGCGCATGCGTTAATTCCCAATAGCGACCTGGTAAAGCATCTCGTTGAAACTGATGCTGATGGGTTTATCAAGATCAATGAGCGCAATGGCACGAGCATGCCCGGCCTGTATGCTGCGGGTGAGGTAACAACAGCATTTGGCCGCGAGGTACTGATTGCTATTGGCGAAGGAGCGCGGGCAGCCCTCAGTGCACACGACTACCTGCTGGCTCAACCGGTAACAAAGTAGCCGACCGGCCAGACGGTGCGCAGCTATAGGTTATGGCAATAACCAGAGATTGATCAGCATATAGCTCATGGTGTTGGGAGAATCTGTGCCTATTTCTGCGCGGCATGCCGCCTCTCTGCATATGCGCTCATGGTTGAGTATCTGGCTGGGGAAAGCAGCAATCACGACGAGCCGCCAGTTGCGTTTCGGTGGGGGAACAACCTTTCCCGGCACACTGGCGCGCTGGATCGATCCGGCAGTTCTCAGCCATGTTACGGCGGCTCTGCCGCAGGGTGTGGTGCTGCTGTCAGGCACGAACGGCAAAACCACCACCGCCCGAATGCTTGCCAGCCTGTTACAGACTGATCGGCGGTATGTGCTCCATAACCGTGCCGGGGCCAATCTGATGAGTGGGTTGACCACGACCGCGATTGCCGCAACTGATTACCTGGGCCGCCCACGGGCACACATTGGCCTCTTTGAAACCGATGAAGCGGCGTTGCTCCAGGCAATCAGTGAAACGCAGCCGCGCCTGGTGTTGATCCATAACCTGTTTCGGGATCAACTGGATCGCTATGGCGAAGTCGATACGATCGCCAGTGCCTGGCGTACCGCCTTGAATATGTTGCCGCCTACCGCCCATGTGCTGCTCAACGCGGATGATCCGGCGGTGGCGAGCCTGGGCCACGCACTGACGGCACAGGTCTGGTACTATGGCGTGGAAGATCCCCGCCACGCGAGCGGTGCTGCCGCGCATATTGCTGACTCGCACTTTTGCTGGCGCTGCGGCACGCGCTACACCTATCCTCTGGCGTTCTATGCCCACATCGGCCACTATCATTGCCCACAGTGCCACTACGCCCGCCCCGAACCACAGGTACGCCTGGTGCGGCTCGATTTGCAAGGGACGACGGGCAGCCGGCTCTTTGTCACCTTCCCCGGCGGGGCGCTGGAGGTGCAACTGGAGCTGCCGGGCTTCTACAATGCGATTAACGCGCTGGCCGCAATCACTGCCGGGCTGGCGCTGGATGTGCCGCCACAGCATATCCGCACCGCGCTGGAGGGTTTTAGCGCTGCCTTTGGCCGTATCGAGCGCCTCCAGGCCGGGGTTGATGGTGCGCCAATCTTGATCGCGCTGATCAAGAATCCGGTCGGGGCCAGCGAAACGGTACGCATGCTGGTCGAGGCACAACCGGCATCCCGGCCCGATGCGCCCGCGCTGCATGTGCTGATTGCGATCAACGACCGCTATGCCGACGGTACCGATGTGTCCTGGCTGTGGGATGCCGACTTTGAGCCGCTGCACAGCCAGCTTGCCAGTGTGCATGTCAGTGGCACACGAGCGGCAGACATGGCCGTGCGGCTCAAATATGCCGGTGTGCCGCCGGAATGGATTGTAATTGAGCCAGATCTGCACCGTGCAGTTGACGCGGCGCTGGCGGCACTGCCCACCGGGGCCACACTCTCGATCCTGCCGACCTATACCGCTATGCTGGAGTTACGGGCCGATCTTGCCCGGCGCGGGTGGGTGCGCCCCTTCTGGGAAGAGTAGGCTGGCACACTTCTTGCTGCTCTATCGTGTTGTGGATCAGACCTGTGTGTCGCCATAGTCGGGATTGTGTGTTGCAGTTTGACTATCTGCGGCACGGGCGCTTTCCACACTTGGAGTAGGGGCTATAACACCTGATAGGAGATAGGGAATGAATTGGGATATTATCAAGGGCAAGTGGAATCAACTCAAGGGCGATGCGCGCATTCAGTGGGGCAAGTTGACCGACGATGACTGGGATCAGATTGCTGGCAACAGGGACAAGCTGTTTGGCAAGCTACAGGAGCAGTATGGCTGGACACGTGATGAAGCCGAGAAGCATGTGAACCGCTTCTTTGAAGGCCGGGATGTCTAGTTCAGGTAGGCGCATTCTGACAGGATGCGCTACGCCATAGGCTTACCGTAATGGGGCACAGAGGCTGACTCATTGTGCCCCTTAATCCCCCATCCACGAGGGGAACCACACATCGCATCCCATCGCTCCATGCCGTCCGCACTGCCTCCCATCGCCCGCATTGCCCTATCGCCCTGCAACGCCCGACCCGCATTGCCCGCTATGCCCGCAACGCCGCGCATTGCCATGACAACGTGCATATCAATGTCGGACAATCGATGGATGATCGTAGGAGCACCTCTTGTGGATGCCCGCTATGCCCCACATTGCCCGCAATGCTCGCATTGCCACGCATCGCATTGCCCCACAACGGCCATGCAATGTCATTGTGGCCACCGTTGCCTGGCAATGGATGGCAATGCGGGCACCCACGAGGAGTGCCCCGACGATCATGGCCAGGCATGGTGGGCGACGCTGCATGCGATGCCGCACATTGCCCCGCAGTGCCATTACAACGTGCGTATCAATCATAGACGGTGGACATAATCGAGTGCAGAAATACGTTGGCCACTGCGTACCTTGTGTAAATACCAGGAAAAGAATGGCTCGTAGAGGCAGAAACTTGTGTGTATACGAGAATACCTACCTCTGCCGATCCTGTTCCAATCCGCCAGTGAGCTGGAGGCTTCAGCGCCTGGCCCACCTCAACGCAAGATAGTCGGCAGATACACGTTGTGCAGATCTCCCTGATCACGAGGGGTCAGGCCCAGGTTGAGATCAGTGACCTCCGGCGGGACACCCACGAGTGGACTGACGCGGCTGTTGTAGCCAGGAGCTGTCACCTGAATATACCAACAACCAGCCACAACATCCCACCCATAACGACCCTCGCTGTTCGTGCGCTGCGGATTCTGTGCCGGTTCAATCTGGGGTGGGTCAAAATCAACCTGGATTTGCTCGTCATTTGCACCAGGCGTATGATCAGCAACTCCGCTCCAGGGTTCCACATCCTTCACTGCATCGGGACGGGTATCTACCGTCATGCAATCAGTACCCACCTGTGCTCCTGGCACGCGATGGAGTGTCACTGTAGCCCCCTCGATCGGGTTGCCGGTTGCAGCATTAAAGATAATGCCACTGGGATCATAAAATTGTACCGCTCCAACTTCATTTTCGATCGGATTACCAGGATCGCCGCTACAGGTTACAGCAATGTCAATGACTGCATTCGCCAACTGGTTCGCTGGTATGGTTGCAGTGTATGTTCCACTATCGGGCGGATTTTCGACCATGTCATAGGTGTAGCCATTATGCTTCAGTACCACGCTCGTAGGCGTACCGCCGGGCGGGGTGGGACATTCTACGCTGGTAGTGAAGACAACATTGCGGTTGTTCCCACGCGGGAGCGAGATTGTCGGTTTACCGGTCTGCGGATCGGTGGTAATGCTCCCACCTTCAACCGTGGCACCTGGATTACGGGCGACGGTTGGAGGCGGAATAGTCACCGGGGCCGCGTTGACGGCGGGCAAAGCGGCGATCAAGTTTCCACTACGCTCCACCGTTGCTTGCGCGGTGTTGGCATAGGCACCAGCAGATAGATCAGACGCAACCTCCACACTGAAACTCAGATCGGCATATCCCCTGGCAGGAATCACAAAAGATCCAACCCAGCGCAACTGCTGAGAGTTAGCATTCAGTGTAATCTGCGGGTCGCTGGTAGTCAGACCGGTGGTACTGCCTGTCTGGTAGCTAAAACCGGTCGGGAGGAGGTCAATAATCTCAGTCACGGTAGCGCTTGCGGATTGCGGGTTGTTCAGGCGAATAGTATAGTTCAAGCTGTCTCCGGGCGAGACCACGGGCTTGTCGGTACGCTTTTGCACAAAAATTTCTTGCTCGAGCGTGCGCAGGTTTTGCTCGACTTTCGCTATCTCCTGGGCTGTGCGCGTTGTAGCCGAGATGCGCAGCGTGTCGATTACCCCTACCAGTTGCTCACGCCGCCCGGTGTTAACATCATCACGGAAAAAGAGCGCCTGTCCGGGTGGGGCGGTAAAACTGGCATTGGTGGAGCCAAGCAAGGTTCCCTGAAAGTACACGTCGATCTGATCAGGTGCAGTCGAAACAAAGGCCAGATAGTGACGCTGGCGTGGCAATAGCTGGTTGGTACCTAACACGGCATGGGGATACGCCTGGATACCCTGGTTTTTATAGTACCAGCCACTATCGGCCCTATCACTAAAACCAAATAATTTCCGCCAGTTCAGCGTCTCTTCTGGTGTGAGTACCATCTCTATCGTATACGGATGTACTAGCAAGCTGGCATACTGGCTCCAGTCCATTCCATTGGAGTCCGCTTGCCCAACCAGCAAGCCTTGCCCAAACCGACTCGTAACAAACTGCCCACCAATCAACCTGCCATGACGCTCATTCCCACTGACATCCTCGACATTGCCATTGAACGAAAAGCGGGCCAGCACATTCGCATCATCGGGGGGAAAGATCTGCGGTACGGTCAAACTGGTGGTTGTTGTGGCAGTAACGGCCAGGTCAACGCGGACAAGGCTCAACAGCCCGCTGAAAACCATCAGTGTGAGCAGTAACACAGTGATTGATCGTCGCCAACGAAAATAATGATTCATACGGTTTCTCCTTCTATAGCCTATCTGGTACCGCTGGATGGTATCACATTGCGAAAACTTGTACAAGTTTTGCAGCAACTGGTCATCCCCCCTTGCTCGCACACCTTGACATGCCTCGGCATCTGTGATAATTTAGTTATACCAAAATATTTTATTAGCTATTACGATTATTTTCATATGCCATACCTAAATTCCATTGCGGTGCGGCAATATGGCATAGTGGCAACAATCCAGGCAATGATCGGCCTGATCGGGATGTGCGTTCTGTACCACCCGGACAGCATGGTGCTGTGTGCTTGCTGGATCAGGTCTGTTTGAATACGCGCTAGAGCGAAAGAAGGAGGAGTATATGCGTCGACTGCTGTTTCTCTTGTCCATGCTAATGGTTGTTTTGCTCACAGCCTGCGGCGATACGGCCGCCCAACCAGCCGAAGGCCCTACCGAGCCGCCCGCAGCAGCGGCCCCCCAGTCGGATGCTGAGCCGTCGCAGGCCGAGCCACCGGCCGCGCCGGCACCTGAACCACGCGACCAGCCGCTCAATGTCGTAGCGACGACCGGTCAGATTGCCGATGCGCTGCGCAATATTGGCGGCGATAGCATTGCATTGACGGAACTGCTCGGCCCCGGCATTGACCCGCATACCTATGTGCCCACTGAGGGCGACATTGCCCGACTCAGCAATGCCGATGTGATCTTCTACAATGGTTTGCACCTTGAAGCCCAGATGAAGCGTGTGCTGGAACAACTGGAAGATCAGGGCAATATCACTGTCGTGGCTGTGGCCGAACAACTCGATCCGCTGACGCTGCTCAACTGGGAGCCGGAGGAGGGCGAACCGTTTGATCCGCATGTCTGGAAGGATGTGCGACTCTGGATCCAGGTAGTGCAGATCATCCAGGACACGCTGGTTGAGGTTGATCCGGCCAATGCAGAGGTTTTTGAGCAGAATACAGCTGCTTATATTAAGAAGTTGGAAGACTTGCACACGTATATTCTGGAACAGGTACAGTTGATCCCCCAGGAACGCCGGGTACTGGTGACGGCGCATGATGCCTTTCATTACTTTGGGCGTGCCTATGGCTTTGCAGTCGATGCAGTTCAGGGGATCAGTACCGAGACCGAAGCCAGCACAGCCGACATTCAGGCTCTCGCAAATACGGTGGTAGCGCGAGAGGTGCCAGCGATATTCATTGAGACGACGATTTCGCCGCGCACCATCGAGGCGGTCAAGGAGGCCGTGCGCGCCAAGGGCTTCGAGGTGGAGATCGGTGGCGAGTTGTACTCCGATGCGCTGGGCGAGCCAGGGACGCAGGCCGAGACGTATATCGGGATGATGCGCCACAACATCGACACGATTGTCGCGGCGCTGGGCGGGGCATCCTGAACATTGGAGCAGTCAAGCGTTCGAGCAGAAAGTAGGGGCGCAGCAGGGGCAATCGGTGTTATGCGGACGGGCCATGTTCCCCACGGTTGCGCCCATCCGCGCGATGCACAGTGAGGGAGCATTCGAGCGGCTCCATCCCCAAAAACGTGAAAGTACGCCTATCATGAATAACGCTATGCAAACTATACTAGCTCTGTGCAGTACACCGGCTGCCCGTGGCAGATACGGCTACGCACAGTCAGCGCCTGGTGCCCTGGGCGATTGCGACAGCACAGGCCTTGCACTGTACCCGCCAGGAGATCAAGTGTATTGCGCTGGGAACATTGGCTGCATGATCTGGGTAAAATCGGTATTCCCGATGCCATTCTGCATAAGCCTGGCCCGTTGACCGCTACCGAATGGGAAGTAATCCACCAGCATCCTGACATCGGGGCCGATCTGCTCACATCCGTGCGGGGTGTAGAAGTACTCGCGCCACTGTTGCGTGCCCACCACGAATGCTGGGATGGCAGTGGCTACCCACGCGGGTTGCGCGGCCATGCGATTTCGCCTGGTGCGTGAATTATTGCAGTGGTGGATGTGTATGGTACGATGACCGAGAACCGGGTGTATCGAGCGGCCATCGGGCATGAGCCTGCCCTGCTTGAGCTACAACGTTGCGCCGGTAGTCATTTTGATCCACGCATTATCAAGGCATTTCTGAGCGTTATAAGCCGGAATATCTCAAGATCATTAACAAATGGAATATGGGGGCATTGAAAAAGTTGAAGCGTTGAAGCGTTGGAGCCCTTCAACGCTTCAACGCTCCAAACGGTTATCGACAAACGAGGTGAGTATCGCTGGCTATTCCCCTTTTTTTAAGAAACAATCTGCGTAATCTGCGTAATCTGCGTAATCTGCGGACGATAAAGGTCGCCTCGCTCCCCCACTCCAACGTTCCAACGCTCCAACGCTTCGAAGCCTCCCAATGTGGTAGTATGGAATGGCATACTGAAGTTAGAGCTGTCTGAAAAGGGAGCTGGTGTAGAATCTCGCTCCGCACATGCTTCCCGCACCGTTGTGCGGTGGGCCGCAAAAGGGTTTCTGTCAACACAGCGGCACCATGGCCGCCGCACTCCATATTCCTTTTTAGACAGATACTTAGAACCAGCAGGAGTAATCCATGAAGCATAATCCCGCAGCGCCAATCGGCGTGCTACTGATGGAGTATGGCGAGCCGACGCACGTGGATGAGGTCGAGACCTACCTGAGTGCACACTTCGGTGGGCGCACGCCGCCGCCAGAGATGGTTGACTATCTACGCCAGCGCTTTCGCGCCGTCTGGCAGGGTGATAGCGCTGATCCAGTACCGCCGCGTATTGCCAATGCGCTGGCCACAGAACTGGCGCAGCGCACCGGCGACAACTATCGGGTTACCTGCGCCGCACGTCACTGGCAACCAGATCTCGAAACCGGGCTGCGCACCCTGGTTGATCAGGGCGTACAGGCAGTCATTGTGCTACCGCTCACGCCGCACACCTCACAGATGGCCCTGCGCGACTACCAGCAGGCCCTGGCCCAGGCGCAGCAGCGCGTGAGCGTGCCCGCGCTACGGCTGATCGAGGCCTGGGCCGAGCTGCCAGCACTCAACACGCTGTGGGCCAGCTATGCCCAGGCCGCCCGCGAGCAGCTACCGACGGCGGTACAACACGAGGCCGTGCTGATCTGTTGTGTCCACAGCGTGGCCGAGAGCACTCGCAAGCCTGAAGCCGACTACCGGGCGCAACTCGAGGCCACAAGCGCAGGAATAGCGAATCGGGCCGGGTTTGCGCAGTGGCGGTTGGCCTTCCACAGCGCCGAGGGGCCGGGGCAGTGGCTCGGCCCGGACGTGATCGCGTTGCTCGACCCGCTGGCTGCCGAGGGGGTGCGGGCGGTGTGCTATCTGTCGATTGGCGCGATCTACGATAATGTGGAGCTATGCTACGAACTCGATGTCCGCGCTGTGCAACGCGGGGCCGCACTGGGCCTGCTCGTGACCCGGGCTGCACTACCCAACGCCGCACCACTGCTGATCAGCGGTCTGGCCGACCTGGTTGACCGGTCAGCGCGTTAGCGCGTTGGCACGTTGAGGTGGATCGTTCAAGCGGCCTGGTTAACAGGCATCACTGACATTGCAGAGCGGATCGAGCGTAAGAAGCGGCATAATGGTTAAGCGGCGCTGGCTATTCAGTCGTCGCCCTGAGTTGCGCAGCCAGCGCCAGACTGCGTTGTTTGTAACGTTCTGCATCAGCGGGATTGTTGCGCCGCCAGACACGGATTGGCATATATTTCTGGATTTCATACAGCAGATAAAACTGACGGCGGATCATTGCTGCTGGCGACATATCACGTTGGATACCATAGCCTTCCCAGAACGCCGGTTCACTGATACCACAATAATCGAGGACAGCAAACTCGATTTCAGGATCGCCCCACAGGGCACGGTCGAAGTCCACGATCCCGGTCACATTGCCCGTCGGATCAATCAGAATATTCTGGCCCCACACATCCATGTGCAGCAGAGATGGTGCAACCGGGCGATCAAAGAGGTGTAGATACGGCTCCAGCAGGTCGCGCATACCCTGCGCTTCGGATGGTGTGTAACACCCACAGGCTACCACGTCATCAATCAGACGGTGCCACATGGCATGAAAGGCCGCCGCCCAGTCAGGTTGGGCTGGCAGCGGATGGTGCGCCCCTAGATACCCATAGCCCGGCGGAGCAACGACATCACTACGCGCCAGACATGTCGAACTCGTCAGCCTATGCAACTGACGCAAATACACACCAACCTGACGCAACGCACGATCCCGACCGCTCACGCTCAACCCCACTGCCTCACTCAGTGGCATACCGGGCAAGGCGGTCATCAACAGATAATCACGGTCGATGTGCGTGCGACGAAAGTCATACCCGACTATTTCTGCAACCGGTATCGTTGTTCTGGCCCGTATCAGCATGTGCAGGTCTGGTTCCTGGCGCATCATCAGCCGTTCATAGAACAGAAAGCCTGCATCATCGGGCGGGGCAATGCGCAATACATAGCGCCCGGCGGGGCTTTCCACATAGTAGGATGTGTTGTGTTTGCCCGTGCGAATCGGGATGAATGTCAGCGTAGCAGGATCTACAGCGAGCAAGGGTTGCGTCAGTTCGATCAGGGTGGCAATCGCAAATGTCTCAGCCATAGCGAACACCTTCGGGCTACATATCCCAGGTAGCATCACCATAGAATGCACCGTGATCGCGCTGCACAAAAGCGGTAATCGCTGCCCGCCGGTCGCCCAGCCGAAAGTGTGGCCCATGACCGGGATAGCAGATTGTGTCATCTGGCCAGGCAAGCACAATCGTTTGCAGCGTGTGCAACGTGGTACGAAAGCCTTCAACCGTCCAGGTTTTCCCTGGCCCACCATCGAAAAGAGTATCTCCCACAATAATGCGCTGGTCGTTGGATAGCGCAAAACAGAGCATGTCTTCGCTGTGACCAGGAGTATGGTAGACCAGCAGGCGATGTGCACCCACCTGCACGACATCGCCATGGTTGAGCCAGCGATCGGCAGCAGGCATGCTTCCCCGTGAGCGTGGCGCGGGATGCGCCAGCAGTGGCACCTGCAATGCGTCTCGCATAGCGTCAAGAGCACCTACATGATCGGCGTGTGTATGCGTGAGCAAGATCGCGCCGGGCGTTGTATCCTCCAACAATGCGCGCAAGGTATCCGGCTCGGCACCAGGATCGATCAAGACACTCTGGCGGGTCTGTGGGCACACCAGGACATAGGTATTCATTGGCCAGGAGCCAACCGCCTGCATACGCAATTCCATTGGCTCGGTTTGTGCTGACATCACAGAACCTCCGACACATCACTGCCATCCCACGCCACCACATCACCCTCACGCACAAGACCCTCGACCAGTACGCGTGCATACAGCCGACTCCAGCCGGGATGCACCTTTTGCGAAATACGGGTGAATTGTCCATTATGGAAAGAATCGATAATGTTGCTGCAAGGTGCAGCATAGCCGGTAATCTCAATCCGTAGTCGGTCACCAATTCGCAGACAGTCACCCACCTGCAGCATATCCCAATCAAGGCCACTGATCGTCAGATTCTCACCCGTCGTGCCGGGTGCAATCGCATGCCCTTCAGCCTGCAACGCCTGAATGCGTTCATAGGAAAAGAGCGAAACAGCGCGAGTCGGGCCACCGTGATAGCGGCGGTCACGTTGCGTATCACCACGTACGCCCTGGATGGTCACTTCGGTTTGTGGAACGGGTTGCTTTGGCACACCACCCGCTGGATTAACATTGATTTGCACAACCCTTCCAGTCTTGTTGCTCGTCATTGACATATATTTGATACCTTTATGTTCAGCGTTGAATATTCCGTAACGCCGTTTGTCGTTACGGATATCACCGAGCAAGCCGGAAAATTGTGAAGCACCGGGTTCTGGCTTTCATCTGAGGCTTGCTCCGTCCAGGCTAAAGCTGCCGGGTTCACCATTGTCCTAGAATTGCTATAACAACGTTCGTCCGAACCGGTTGTATCATCGGTACAGATGCTCACCACGTCCGCACTATCACGTGATGAAAGGTACGTGGTCGCGTATGTCCAGACACTGAAGCGTCGGGATACAAGGACGCAAAGGCCGACTGCATGGCCAGCGCGTCAGCCTGCGCAGGTGGGCTTCGTCACCAGGTAGCCCGCCCCGTTCACGGGCAAGGCGATCCCACCATGTCCGTCCTGTCATATGCCCAATAACACAGCACCCAATTACCCCATCGTCGCACTAAAGGCGGTCAGTTCTCCCACTCGTACATTATTCCAGTTGCCATCAGGCGGAATGCGGGCGTGCAACACATCGAGGGCAAAAGGCATCGCCACCAGCGATTGCCCATCGATAGTCGCACTTTCTGCTGGCCCTAACGGAGCGCCCAGTCGGTTCGTGATCGCATGACGGTTGAACAGAGCTTCACGGTCAAAGGAACGCCCGGTGCGCTGTTGATACAGGTTTTCGAGCAACAGTGCGCGCACCTCGCGCTCTTCTGGCGAATGAGCATCAGCGCCATACATATCGGCCGTTAATACACTGAGACGCAGGATAGTACTCCACTCGCCCACCGGGGAGCAGAGCGTATCGAGCGCAAAGTGTTGACAGGCATAACTGCGCCCGCTGCTTGTGGGCTGTTCAAGCCGCTGGTTAGGACTAATTGGTACGCCAATTTCTGGATGTGCCAGGTAAAACTGGTGGAACGCCCAGTCCGGCCGAAAACCATTCGCCGGATCAGCCGCCAGGAACAGGGCCTGTAGCAAGCCATCGCGCAATGGCGGTAGCGTAGCGTTCAAAGTCTGGAGTTGTTCGGGTTGACTGGAGGGCGCATAATACAGATCACGGGCATAGACTTCTATGATAAAAGGCTGCTGCCTGGCTGTCGGTTCTGATCCAGGAGGGCCCGCGGGCGCAATCAACGCTATTGGCATACCCGTCTGTCGCGAGAGCGGCCAGATCAAGAATGGCACTGGGGGAGGATAGGTTGCGCCAGCAACACGATACGCCAGGTCGATCAACAGTTGCCCCAGTTGCGGGGATGGAGGCAATGGCTCTAGTGGCGGTGGCGGTGGCGACGCTATTTCTGGATCCGTTGCATAGACCTGCGCCACAAACTGCTGCCACGGAAATCCGGCCGGGTCGGTTTTGCGTCCAGGCGCAATGTCCAGATGCCGCACCAGCTGATGACGGGGAATAGTGTATTGCGCCACCAGTCGCCGCGTGAGCCACAGTGCGGCATTGTACTGTGCAGGTGGATAGGGATCACGCCCGGTATTCAGGTTCGATAACTCAATACCGATAGACACCGGGTTACAGCCAGTATAGTAGTTAATCCGTCGCCCATCAACAATCCAGGTACTTGGCCCGGCATGCCAGGCAATATTTTGATCGGCCACCATCTGCGATATATTCCCTGCTTTGTCGATATAGTAATGGATTGAAACCCATGTATTTCGTGTCTGTCCACCACCATTGCGAAGCCAGTTAAAATCACCAGGTGCCGTGCCAGCAGTAGCATGCAATACAACCATCCGCACCCGACTACTGGCACTGACTTCAAAATGGTTCCGATTCATACCGACCCACTCGATCTGCATATCCTGTCCTTTTCTTTCGCTATACCGGCCCACATGCTGTCTGGTGTCATGCGCTGCCTACATGGTCATTCCTTTATTCTGACAGATTGGAGCGTTCTGATGCTCGGCGCGTACCTGCAAAAGGAGTATAGTATGCAGCACCATGGCCGCTGTGTTGACCGGGCCCCTCTGCGGCCCAGGGCAGAGCGACGCATGGGGAGTATGCGCGGCGCAATCCTGCATACTTCCTGTTTTCAGACAGGTTCTCACGTTCTACCGCATCACATCACTGTTGGCATTATGTAAGCACAGGCCAGCACGATCACGAGCCAATCACCAGACCAGCACAGACTGCAACTCAGCCACCGCGGCCTGTATTTGTGGATCATCAGCAGGCGCAAAGCGCCACCACTCACCATCCACGATCAGATCGGGGATAATCCCCTGGCCTTCGATTATTGTTCCGTCGGGCAAGTGGTAGGCCAGTTCAGCTAACCAGAGCCGTGAGCCATCGAAAAATTCATGGGCGCGTAAGTTTTCGGTATTACCGGCACTGGGCATACCCACAACCTGCGCCCGCCCCAGTACCTGCAATCCAGCCGTAAATATTTCCGCCGCACTGATCGTCTCCGGGTCAATCAGTACCACCAGCGGCACCTCAGCCAGCACCGATAGCGTCATACCCGTCGGCACCACCAGATCAGCCCTGAAGAAACGTCCCCGCTGGCTACCGATTATCCCGCCATCAACAAACAACGCCAGCGTCTTGAGCATATAATCGAGCCGACCACCATTATTGCCCCGCACGTCAATGATCAAGCCTGCCAGCGGCTCATCAGCCACGAGCTGTTCCAGATTGAACTGGACGTGCTGATCCAGACGGTCAATATTAAATGTACTAATCCGCAAAACCCCAATCTGCGAGGTTGGCAGGCGCTCCACCTCAACCTGCTGAAAGGAGCTGGCCGGAATGGCCCGCCGCGTAACCTCGATCTGGCGCGTCGTCCCCTCAGCGGAACGAACTGTCAGCTTGATACGGCTGCCCGGTGGCCCGCGTACTGCATGCAACGCTCCGGCCCCCCGACCGGCAATGAGCTGGGGGACAGCGACCCCATCAACCGCCAGCACAATATCACGCCGTTGCAATCCTGCTTTTTCCGCCGGGCCTTCCCGCGCCAGTTGTGTAACGAGCCAGCCTTCGTCGACCACGCGCATCATGGCCCCGATGCCACCATATTCCAGATGACCGTCAAAGCGACCCTGAGCTGCTACAACATCTTGCGGTGACTCGAACCACGAATGATCGTCATTCAGCTTGATGATCATATCACGTAACACCTGGTAAAAATCTTCTGGTGTCGTTGCAGCACTGACCCGTGGTGCGAACATAGCATGGATGGCATCCCAATCCAGGCCATTGTAGTTGTCATACACATAATTATCGCGCACCACCGTCCAGACCTGATCGAAGAGTTGCTCGCGTTGACCGGGTGTGAGCGGCATCAATGTAGCCGTGGGTGCCAGGGGTGGCACCGTGATAGTTGGAGTTGGCGTGTATGTCGAGCGGGGCGTATGCGTCGGGCGGGGTGTAGGAGGCACCGTAACAATAACCGCAACGGACGGGGTCACAGTGGCAGGCAGGGTGATAGGCACGACCACACCCTGGCAACAGATCAACATACTTGCACAGAGGATAAACAGCATGACGGTACGCAACGTCGGTATTTCTCTATACTCTAGCTTAAAACGAAAAAGAAAGATACAGGTATAATACCATAACAGCATGCGAGTCGGAAGGTAACAAATCTCTATGATCCAGCATCTCGCCCCAGCCATTCCAACTACAGCCGATATGATCGAGTTCAGTGCTGGTCATCCCGATCCCGCCTTACTGCCGATTGCTGGCATAGGCCGGGCGACGATGAACACTGTCCAACAGGCAGGCCCCCTGGCGTTAATGTATGGCGCTGAACGTGGACCTGCGCCATTGCTCGACCAGTTGCGGACACGGATCGGTCAGCAAGAGGGCACCACACCCACCATAGACTGTATGATGATTACGGGCGGCATCTCCCAGGCGCTGGATATGCTGTGTGCACGATTGACCCGACGTGGTGACATTGTGCTGGTTGAAGCACCCACCTATCATCTGGCACTGCACATTTTTCGCGATTATGGTCTGACTCTGGCCCCCATTCCGGTTGATGACCAGGGGTTGCGCGTTGATATAGTGAAGAAGGTGTATAAGACGTTGCAGCTCCAGGGTCAACAGGTACGCTTTCTTTATACCATTCCCACCTTCCACAATCCGACCGGCGTGAATCTGGCACCTGAACGCCGTAGCGACCTGGTCACGTTTGCCCAACAAACCGGCTTGCTGATTATTGAAGACGACGCCTATCGTGAGTTGTGGTATGATGCACCACCACCGCCGTCGCTCTGGCAACTGGCGCTGGTCGGGCCAATTATTCGTCTGGGATCATTTACCAAGGTGCTGGCACCAGGCCTGCGGCTGGGTTGGATGCTGGCTGCGCCCACTATTGTACAGCGCTGTATAAATAGCGGCTTGCTCAACAGTGGAGGGGGGATCAATCATTTTACAGCCCAGGTGGTTAGCACGTTTCTGGCCCAGGAAGGGTTTGATGCGCATATTGCTATGCTGCGCGATGCCTATCATCGTCGCCGTGATATTCTGCTGGCAGCACTGGCGCGGTATCTGCCCAACGACTGTACCTGGCGCACACCAATGGGTGGCTTCTTTGTCTGGATTTGCCTGCCAACACGCTATGATACGACACGCCTGCTACCGATATCCCACGCCGCTGGTGTTGGCTTTGTGCCCGGTCATCGATTCTACAGTGGCAGCGGCGGCGAGCAGTATCTGCGCCTCTCGTTTAGCCTGCTGACACCCGAAGTCATGGAGGAAGGGGTGCGCCGCTTGAGTAATGTCCTGCTCCGTTGATTCCATACTGCTGAACGGATGCATGTTGATCGCGGTTCATTGCCAGCCCCCCAGGACAATACAATAACGGTACCCGGCTCTATTGACGCTCTGCACACTTTATAGTACACTCCTCATTACCAACAAGAAATGACAAAACCTTCGGGGCAGGGTGCAATTCCCGACCGGCGGTAATACTGGAGGCGATCACAGCCAGAGAGCTGTTGATTGTCGCCCGTTTAGCCCGCGAGCCGCAAGGCAGACTCTGGTGCGATCCCAGGGCCGACGGTACAGTCCGGATGGGAGAAGGTTTGGACTGGTACGTACTGGTCAGATAAATGCCGGGCAGGTTATTAACCTGTCGTATAGCGGTATATCCTGATTCGCGTATGTGCCAGGATATGTGTACCTGAACCCACCGCATGCTGCGCCCCCCGAAGTTGAACGCTGGGGAGCGTTGCGATGAACTTTCCATTTGATTATCAATCGAACGATCCATCGCCTGCTGCTGCGATGCGCCTGGCAATTGACCAGGCACGCACGGTTGCCGGACGCACCAGTCCCAACCCGCCAGTTGGGGCGGTCATTATGCAGAATGGCGTTGTGGTTGGCCTGGGAGCCACCCGTCCACCTGGTGGCCCGCATGCTGAACGCGTGGCACTCGAACTGGCTGGCGATCAGGCACGTGGGGCTGATCTATATGTGACGCTGGAACCATGTACCTTTCACGGACGCACTCCCCCCTGTACCGAGGCCATCATAGCTGCCGGTGTACACCGTGTCTATTATGTTGCCCGCGACTATGACTCCCGTATGGGTGCTGGTGCCGCTCAGTGCTTACAAGCCGCCGGTATCGAGACGATCCAGATGCCTGATCCCGATGGTGCCGTGGCCGACTTGCTGGCACCGTTTCGCTGTCGCGTTACTGCTGGACGTCCGCTGGTAACGATCAAGTACGCGATGACTCTCGATGGACGCATTGCCACCCTCACCGGTGCCAGCCGCTGGATCAGTGGCGCAGCGGCTCGCCGTCAGGTTCACCTCCTTCGCGACCACGTGGATGCGATCATGGTAGGCGTAGGCACGGTACTGGCCGATGATCCACAACTCACAACCCGCATCGATGATCACTGGCGTCCCGTGCAGCATCCACTCCGCGTGATCGCTGACAGTCACGGGCATACGCCGCTGTCGGCGCAGGTGTTGGCCGCTGATCTGCCCGGTCAGACTCTGATCGCCACGGTCGATCCCTCACCTTCGTGGGTCGCGGCAGTGACAGCGACCGGGGCACAGGTGCTACATCTGCCACCTGACTCCACCGGACGAGTCGCACTCGCACCGTTGTTCACTCACCTGGCAGCAATTGGCGTGAACCATGTACTGGTCGAAGGCGGTGCCCAATTGCTCGGCACACTGGCCGCTGCTGGTCTGGTTGATGAAGTGTGGGCGTTTATCGGGCCAAAACTGGTTGGTGGTGCAAAAGCACCCGGGCCACTGGGCGACCCGGGCGTGGCGGAGATTGCTGATGCGCAGCAACTCTGCATCCGTCGCATAGAACGCTACGACCAGGATGTGTTGCTGGTCGCCACAGCTGCCAATGTGCCGTGGTGGGAGGCATGAATTGCGTTCCTGATTTTACCGCAAAGATGCAAAGCGACAAAGACGCAGAAACATTCGGAATAGCGTGTTGCTGATGCCACGTCTAACTCAGCTTTCCCTCGCGTCTTCGCTGCTTTGCCCCTTTGTATGAAACCACGCAGCTATAGGACAGTGCAGTATGCGGTGTGTGGTTGTACGGAATAGTGGCGCCATAAGCGGAGGACAACGTATGTTTACGGGAATTGTCGAAGAAATTGGCCAGGTACTGGCTGCAACGACTGATCAAGAGCGCGATAACACGCTCACCATTGGTTGCCGTCTGGCGCTGCAAGATACCCGTCTGGGCGATAGTATTGCGGTCAACGGTGTCTGTTTGACTGTCACGGCTCGTGCCGATGACTGGTTTTCGATTGGCGTCAGCCCTGAAACCCTGCGCCGCACCAACCTGGGCCTACTACGGGTGGGCGATCCTGTCAACCTGGAACGCTCACTCACCGCTGGCGGGCGCATGGGCGGCCACTATGTGCAGGGACATATTGATGGGACGGGCAGCATCACGTCCATTATTCCCGACGGTGAGTCGCGTCGGGTGACGATTCGCCCGCCGCGCAACCTGCTGCCCTACATTGTCGAGAAAGGCTTTATTGCTGTCGATGGCGTCAGCCTGACCGTGGCGGAAATGGACACCACCAGCTTTACGGTTGCCCTGATCGCCTATACCCAGGGGGCGGTGATTATGGGACAACAACAGGTTGGTGCCCATGTGAATCTGGAGGTCGATATTATTGCGAAGTATGTGGCCCGGCTGGTTGCTCCATACCGCATAGCTTGATCAGTGAGAGGCCTGCATTACTTGAAGGAGGGTTGTCATGTTGACATCGATTGCAGAAGCATTGAACGACTATGCTGCCGGGCGGATGATTATTGTGGTTGACGACGAAGACCGCGAAAACGAGGGCGATTTACTCTGTGCGGCACAGTTTGTCACTCCGCAAACAATTGCATTTATGGCTCGCGAGGGACGCGGCCTGATCTGCCTGGCAATGACGGGCGATCAACTCGACCGGCTTGAACTGCCACTGATGGTCACCAGCAACACGACGCGCCATGGCACCAACTTCACGGTATCGATCGAGGCTGCGCATGGTGTCACCACCGGTATTTCGGCAGCTGATCGGGCACACACGATCAAGGTAGCGATTGATCCGACCAGTCAACCCCGCGATCTGGCACGGCCCGGTCATATCTTTCCGTTGCGTGCGGTTGAGGGCGGTGTACTCGTGCGAGCCGGGCATACCGAGGCCGCCGTCGATCTGGCCCGCCTGGCCGGATTACAACCGGCGGGGGTACTGTGCGAGATTATGAATGCGGATGGTACCATGGCGCGGATGCCCGATCTGCAGCAGTTTGCCGCCCGCCACAAACTAAAAATGATCAGTGTGGCCCAGATTATTGCTCATCGCCGCCAGCACGAGCGCCTGATACAACGCACCGCCGAAGCCACCCTACCTACCCGTTACGGTGTCTTTCATACCATTTCCTACACCAGCCCCTATGATCCTCATGATGCTATCGCCCTGGTGATGGGTGAATCTTCAGCCGACGAACCCGTGCTGGTGCGCGTACATTCCGAATGCCTGACAGGTGATGTGTTTGGCAGCCTGCGCTGCGACTGCCGGGCGCAACTCGAACAGGCCATGGAGCGCATTGCCGCTGCTGGCAAGGGCGTCATTCTCTACCTGCGCCAGGAAGGGCGTGGTATTGGTCTGCACAATAAACTGCGCGCCTATGCCTTGCAAGAACAAGGCTTCGACACCGTGGAGGCCAATGAACAACTGGGCTTTGCTGCCGATCTGCGCGATTATGGCATTGGCGCCCAGATTCTGGTTGACCTGGGACTGTGTCGCATTCGCTTGATGACCAACAACCCCAAAAAGGTCGTAGGGTTGCAAGGCTATGGCTTGGAGATTGTGGAACAGGTACCGCTGCAAACCATACCCACACCCTACAATGCTTCCTATTTGTCCACAAAACGCGAGAAACTGGGGCATCTTCTGGAGGAATCATATGCGCACGTTTGAAGGTACCCTGATCGGAAGCGACCTGAGGGTAGGCATTGTCGTCAGCCGCTGGAACGAATTTATCACCACACGCCTGTTAGAAGGGGCACTCGATGGCTTGCGGCGGCATGGAGTCGATCCCGATCAAATCACCGTTGCCTGGGTTCCAGGATCGTTCGAGATCCCCCTGACCTGCCGTCATATGGCTGCCAGCGGGCAGTATGATGTGCTTATTACCCTGGGAGCGGTTATTCGCGGTGCAACATCACACTACGATCATGTTGCCAGCGCCGTAACCAGCGGTGTGGCACAGGTGGGGTTAGAAACCGGTGTGCCGTGTATCTTTGGGGTAATCACGACCGAGAACATCGAACAGGCGATCGAGCGTGCCGGCACCAAGGCTGGGAACAAGGGCTTTGAAGCGGCTGCAGCGGCGATCGAGATGGCAACACTGCTCTGGGCATTGCGCGAAGAATGATGACAGCATATGATATGCCCATGGTACGGGCGAGGCACGAAACGCGCGGCGAAACCACATACATAACGGCTCAGCCTATGGTAACATGGTGATAACGCGAATCGGGATATAATGTACGGTATGGATGCCCAGAGCCGTATAGCCCGACATCTTGATCATTTCATTCCCTACAACAGGAGGTACACGGTGCGTTGCAGTCCATACCCTTTTCGCCTTCAGCAGACTGGAAAAAACAGACAACCTGCCATGCTGCCGCAGGTAAAAAAGAGGCGTGGTGCAAGCGACCGCATAAGCCCTACCCTATGAACACCTCGGAGCAATGTTATGACCACATTACTACCTACATCATCTCAGTACATTCACACCAGCCCGGATACCCTGGCAACGTTCAGCTTTACTGGCCCACTCAACGATCAGCAGATGAGCCTGCACAGCCGCCGCACCATGCTGGCATTGAGCTACCTGATTGAAGACTATGCCGGTTACACGACCAGCACCTACCTCATTGCCACTTTTCAGCGCTTTTCGCTCTATCAGCGACAATATGCACGTTATCAACGCCTGGCGCAGCACTGTCCGCAGATCTATGTGCTGGGAATTCCCGATGAGTCACCCCCCGCAGTGCCGAACATCACCACAGTGGCTCTGGAGCCATCATGGCCGCTTATTCACGAATGGGTAGTCGTTGCCAGTGGCCCGACATGCTGTGTGGGGTTGTTCGCCTGCGACCGCGATCGGTTAGCCCCTGATCGGCGTTCACGCCATTTTCATGCACTCTGGACAACCAACACAGCGATCATTGACGAGCGAGTGGCGGCATTTTATGCGGCACTGGGTCAGCCAGCGCCAACGATTGTGCGTGACAATTACGCCACCCATCATACAACAATCGACATCCAGAAAGAGTTGCCATCACGCTTGCGCCTGCTATAGTCATCAACGAGGAGCTGCTTATGCCTACAGGGGTACTGCGCCTGTTTCTCATTCGCCACGGTGAAGCCATTGGTAATGCCGAGATGCGCTATCTGGGTTGTCGCGATGACCCGCTGACCGAACATGGTCGCTGGCAAGCCGACTGTCTGGCACAAGCCTTCCGTGCATTGCCTGTTCATGCTATCTATACCAGTCCACTCCAACGCACCCTGGCGACCGCCAGCGCTATTGCCCGTGCATGTGAGCGGCCGTTGTACCTTGAAGCCCGTCTGCGCGAGGCCTCATCGGGTATCTGGGAAGGGCTAACCCGCGCCGAAGTATTAGCCCGTAGTGCTGAGGACGCGCAGCAGTTGCACCAGTGGGAACAGAACGCTGACTGCGCGCCACCCGGTGGTGAGTCGCTGCAAGAAGTACAGGTTCGTGCCCTCGATTTCATAGAAGAACTGACCTGCACCTACACTGATGAATGGCTGGTGTTAGTCACCCATGTTAGCCCGATCAAGGCAATCCTGTGTGCCACGCTCAATATCCCACTGATTAATGGACGCCATCTTTTCCTCGACCCGGCTACAATCAGCGTGATCGACTGGGGAAGCAGACCCATACTCCGCCTGTTCAATGCCCATACCCATCTAGGGTGGACGGCAGCGCGGTGGATGCACACTCCTTACTAACCACGCCTTCAGCCCTACATCATAATGGCTACTCGTTCAACAACTGCCTCTTCCAGACACAATGGTTGGAACGTTGGCTTACAGGCACTCACATCGAGAAGCGTCACTTGAAGCCATCAACAGGTTTCACGAGTACAAGGCCCACATGCATATCACTCGCTAACCACCCCGTCAGTACTACATATATATCACCCATATAGTCAAGAGCATCCCTGAACTATGGCATATTGCCCTGGATTTCGGATCGGGTTATAATGAGAATAAGGAGAGAGGTATGACTGAGTTACATACAACAACTGATATCGCAACGCTGATCCAGGAGGGCCAGGCAGCCCTCCTCGCAGGTGATACCTATGAAGCACGTCAGCGCTTCCGGCGCGTAGTCGAAATCGATCCTACAAACGTTGCTGGTTGGATCGGCCTGGCCGGTGCCGTGCGTCCATATAAAGAGAAGCAGCAATACCTGCAACATGCGCTGGAACTGGATCAGACCAACATTGAGGCTCGTGCCAGCCTGGAATATGTGGAAGCCAGACTGGCTGTCGGCGAGATACTGGCACCACGCGGCATTCCTACAATCGTAGATGATCCGCTCCTGGATTCTTTCAGGGAAGTGCCTAATGGATCAGATGCCCCCGATCCAGACAATGAACCGGTAACGGACATTCAGTACTGTTATATCCATCCTGATCGAGAAACAGGCCTGCGTTGTACCCAGTGTGAACGCCCAATCTGTGCCGAATGTATGGTGCGTGCACCCGTTGGTCAACTCTGCCCAGAATGTGCTCGTGCCCGCCGCCCGCGCAACTATCAGGTGTCACCTGGCAATCTGGCGATTGCTGGCTTGATCGGCATGGCTGGTTCCTTTTTCCTCAGTTTTGTGGCGGCCCAATTCTTGTTCAGCTCTGGGGTCTTTGCTTTTTTCCTGGCGTTCATTCTGGCCCCAATGGCCGGTGAGTTGTTTGTGCGCATACTGGATCGAGCTACGCACGGCAAGCGTGGCAAAGAAATGCAGCTGACTGTCGGAATCTGTATTGGTCTGGGTGCAACCCCATGGCTCATATTGCCGTTCCTGGTGGGCGTGTTGCCATCGCTCTCCTTGTTGCTCTTCATCATTTTGACGACTACGACGGTGATCACCCGGTTGCACTGATGAATGGGATAGCAATCCATTTGCCATGGTAACCTGAAACCCCGGATTTAACCGGGATGAAGTTAGACCAGGGCTACAAGCCGGAACCCCGATGCTTCACAACAGATGTAGGATTGTGTACCCATTCATGGGATGTTCGCTCGCAGGAGTTGTGATAGCCTCCGCAAGCCGAGAGACGCTTGAAAGGGCATTGCCTGTCCAGACTACCCCATCGGAACGGATACAGGATTGCGAGATAGCAATCTTCTTAGATGGGGTCAAGTAAGGATTACAGAACTGTCATCCGGGTGACACCATTCTCACTTGCTCTATTCTTATTGAAGTAGCTATAATGCGAATGTTTATCACATGATACAGTTTCAATACCAGTCTTATCAGAATGAGCGTGCTTTTGCATCAACCTGCCAATCTTTCCCAGAGGAACCCGAAGGAACAGTAACAACAACGTATAAACGAGACTGGTAATAACACAGAGAGTGAGGCAGTGTAATGGAGCAGGTTTTGCAACGTATGCGCCGTGCAGAACGTGGGACACAAAATCCACTGGACGAGATTGAGCAGCAGATGCGGGAAAGCATCTTCGGTCAGGAGCGAGCGATCGAGAGTATTATTCGGGTTCTCAACCGGGCACGATTCGGGTTTTCTGCCGGTAATCCGCGTCGCCCACGGGCAACACTGCTGTTTCTGGGACCAACCGGGGTGGGGAAAACAGCAACGGCTCGCCGCCTGGCACAACTGCTCCGGCCCGATGAGGAAGCGTTTCTCAAAGTGGATTGTTCATTGTTTAGTCAGGGCCATGAAGTCTCGGCACTGGTGGGGGCTCCACCTTCCTATGTCGGCCGCGACCAGAAGCCGTTGCTCAACCCGGATATTATCGAGCAGGAGAACAGTGTCGTTCTCTTTGACGAGATTGAGAAGGGTCAGCCGGAGTTGTGGAATTTGCTGCTCCAAATTATGGAGGATGGTGAGATTTTGCTGTTGAACGGCGGGCGACGCGTATCGTTCCACAATAGCCTGATTATTCTGACCACCAATGTTGGAGCGAAGGAGATGGTCGATTTTCTGGATCGACGCACTATCGGCTTTCGTACACCCCATCAGGATGTAGAATCGACTGGCCAACAGATCTATCAGATTGGCTTTGAGGCCCTACAGCGGGTCTTTCAGCCGGAATGGATTAATCGCCTGGATGAAATCATTGCCTTCCGCCCGCTCTCCAGTGACACGCTCCGCCAGGTACTCGACCGTATGTTATATGAGAGCAATCAGCAATATCTGCGCCATGGCATTAGCGTCGAAGTATCACCCGAGGCCCGAGAATACCTGTTGCAAAAAGGCTTTGAGGCCCGATTTGGGGCACGCCCGCTGCGCCAGTGCCTGCTCAAAGAACTGGACGCGCCGCTGTCGGATCTCCTGGCCTCAGGTGGTATTCCCCATGGTAGTCGCGTGTTGGTCGTGGCGACGGGAATCAACCAGCACGGTCAGGCACTTGGGTTTTATTACGAAGAAGCTCCCGAACTCCTCCGCCGCGCCGAAGAATTGCGAGCCGATGAGGTTGGTCGCGCACCTGTTGATGGGCCGCAACAACCCAGTGTCAGTTTACACAGCGAACGCCTGAGTGGATTAGAGAACAGCGCCAGTTCAACCGGCATTCGTGGTCCGCGCATATCGCCCCGCCGCAATATTGAAAGTGGACGCAATCGCTAAGAGACTGCTTGAAAAGCAGCATGGCGTATCCGCTGGCATTGCCCGCAATATCTGCATTGCCTGCATGGCCCCCCGATGAAATCGTTCACGTTCGCGAACGATTTCATCCAACCATCCATATCTTGCGATGGCATCCTTCCTGTACTGGTGCCCGGTCAGGATGCCATGGGGTAGGCACCGACCTTGATCAGGCATAGACACTACCCGTCCGTTCTTTTTTTACAGTTTTCTCTGTTTTTATTGACAATATTGGAAATACCTGGTAGACTCACTGATAACAAAGGAGTGAGTCTATGCAAACGATTGGATTTCCTGTTTCAAATTCTGCCAGCCTGATTTTGAATTACTTGCAGCGTCATGGACAGGCCACTATTAAGCAACTCGAAGATGTCCTGGGCGTCAGCACGACTGCGGTACGCGAACATCTGGCACATCTTCAGGCCGAGAATCTCGTAGCCATCACCACTGTTCGGAATGGCCCTGGTCGCCCATGCTTTGTCTACAAGTTGACGAAGAAAGCACAGAGTCTCTTTCCCAAACAGTACGATCTGCTGATTAATCTGCTCTTGCAAGAAATAGCCGCCGAAGGTGGCACCGAGCAGGTCGATTTTCTGCTGCAACGTGTGAGCAAACGTCTGGCCGAAGAATATGCTGACCGAATAAGTGGAATTGATGTCCAGGAACGCCTGGTTGAATTGCGGAAGATGCTCGAGGCACGGGGCATTCCGGCTGAGGTGCGGCAATCTGGCGATGCGCTGCACATTTTCGCCTGTCCCTATTTTGACGTTGCGCAGGAGCATGCTGCCGTGTGTACCATGGAGCGGCATATGTTGGAGCAGGTGGTGGGTAAGAAAATGCATCTGGAAGATTCTATTCGTGATGGTCACCACCACTGTCGTTTCGTGATAAAGAGTGAGCCGTCATAAACAGATTTATATGAGGAGTCTATGAGTAGCGATCTCGTAATTAAGAATTTACATGCAAGAATAGCTGACAAAGAAGGCCCTAAAGAAATACTCAAGGGTGTCGATCTTACGGTACGGCACGGAATGATCCACGCCATTATGGGGCCAAACGGGAGCGGGAAAAGCACCCTAGCCCACATTATTGCTGGTCATCCGAACTATGAAGTAACCGCTGGCGAGATCTGGTACAAAGACCAGAATATTCTCGAACTGGAAGCCGATGAACGCAGCAAATTAGGGCTGTTTCTGGCCTTTCAGTATCCGGTTGCCGTCCCCGGGGTTACGGTTGCCAACTTTTTGCGTACCGCTGTGAATGCCCACCGTGCCCAGGAAGGGAAAGACCCCAAAGAAACGGCAATACCGGTAGCTGAGTTTCGCAAGATGTTGCGCGAAGGTATGAAGCACCTGGATATGGATGAGAGTTTCGCACGACGCTACCTCAATGAGGGCTTTAGTGGGGGTGAGAAGAAGCGTCTTGAGATTTTGCAGATGCTGATTTTAAAGCCCTCTATGGCGATTATGGACGAAACGGACTCCGGGCTCGATATTGATGCGCTCCGCATTGTTGCCAATGGAGTAAACGTCCTGGCTGGTAAGGAAATGGGCGCGCTGGTGATTACGCACTATCAGCGCTTACTCAATTATATCAAACCGCATTTCGTGTCCGTCATGATGGATGGACGTATTGTCCGTGAGGGTGGCCCTGAACTTGCGCTTGAACTTGAAGAGAAGGGCTACGACTGGCTCAGGGAGGAAGTGATCGGTCATGCCAGCTAAAAACGCACACCAGAGCGAAACAAATATGCCGCGCTTCGTCGCGTTGTCTGAACTCACAGGCGACCAGATTGCTCTGGCCGCCCGTGCAGACGGTGAACCCGAATGGCTTATTGAGCAGCGCATCCAGGCCTGGGATTTCTTTGCGCAAACTCCACCCCCGGAGTGGCGACGTACCAATCTTACTCGCTTGCAGCCGGAACAGATTACCCCGTGGATTGGCCCCCAGGGGACTGTGCTGCATACCGATGCGTCCCAAATACCGGAGGGGGTGGTGTTCAAACCGCTGAAGTATGCGCTTCAGAGTCACGAGGCCCTGATCCACGACCGGCTGGCACGTCTGATAAACCCGCTCCGTCATAAGTTTAGTGCGTTACGTATGGCGCTCTGGCAAGATGGAACGTTCCTGTATGTGCCGCGCAATGTGTCGGTGGAGCTGCCGCTGCATGTGAGCTATACGCTGCCACATGGTAGTCGTTCGCTCTTTCCCTATTCACTCGTCGTACTGGAGCAGGGCGCTCAGGTCACATTTATCGAGGAGTTCATCTCGCATAATGTCACCGAGACCGTGCTGGCCGGGCCAACGACCGAGATTTTTGCCGGGCAAGCAAGCCAGATTCGCTTTATCAGTGTCCAGCGTTGGGGGACTGGCGTGTTTCACCTTGGCAGTCAGATGTTGCTGCTTGACCGCGATGCGCAATCCGAGTGGGTATCTGTGGCCCTGGGCGGCGAGGTACAACATATCGAGGCTGAGACACGCTTGCAGGGTGATGGCAGTACCGTCAACTGGCTGGGCGCGACTTTTGCCAGCGGAAACCAGCAACTCCTGACCGCGCCCTGGTTACGGCATATGGGGGTGAGTAACGAGAGTCATATGGATTTTAGAACGGTCGTGGCCGGTAAAGGCTATAGCGTCTTTGATGGGATGATCAAAATTGAACGCGAATCACGTGGAACGATTACACGGCTGGAAGAACATGCGGTACATCTTACACCTGAGGCACGCAGTGATTCTATTCCTGGCTTGAAAATTGATACGAACGATGTTGCCAGCGCCGGGCATGCAAGTACCAGTGGGCAGATCGATGACGAGCAACTCTTCTATATGCAGACCCGGGGTATCAAGCGTGATGACGCAGTGCGCATGATTGTTATGGGCTTGTTCGAGCCAGCCCTTACTGCTATACCGGTCGAAACAGTACGCACAGCTCTGACAGCTGCAATTGAAGCAAAGATATAGGGCAGTTTCAACTGGTAGAACCTGATGCTCAGACAGCAGGCCACCCCGTTCTGGCGGTTGATTTCTGGTGACAGAATAATGACAGCAACAGTTCCTTTTTCCATATTCGATGTTCTGGCCTTGCGGCGTGAGTTTCCAATACTCCATCAGGAGATCAACGGGAAACCACTGGCCTTTCTAGACAACGGGGCGTCAGCACAACAACCCCGTCAGGTTATAGATTGCCTGGAGGATTACTTCCGACGGTATCACTCCAATGTGCATCGTGGGGTGTATCGTATGAGCGAGGAAGCAACCTTTGCCTACGAACGGGCACGGGGTAAGGTGGCACGATTCATTGGTGCGACAAGCCCGCGTGAAGTGATCTTTACCCGCAATGCCACTGAGTCCATTAACCTGGTGGCACAAAGCTGGGGGCTGGCCAATATGCAGCCTGGCGATCATATTCTGCTCACGCTTATGGAACATCATTCTAATATTGTGCCCTGGCAGATGCTGGCTGAACGCACGGGCGCACATCTGGATTATATCCAGATTGATGGGGAAGGACGGCTGGTGCTGGAGGATCTAGATCGTCTGCTAACCGAGCAAACGCGGATCGTGGCGTTCACCCATCAGTCAAATGTGCTGGGCACAGTGAATCCGGTGCAGACGATTGCCCGGCGTGCCCATGCCGTAGGCGCGGTGGTGCTCGCCGATGGAGCGCAGAGTGTACCCCATATGCCGGTGAATGTACAGGAACTCGATGTTGATTTTCTGGCTTTTAGTGGACACAAAATGTGTGGGCCAACCGGGATTGGTGTCTTGTGGGGCCGACGGGCATTGTTGGAACAGATGCCGCCTTTCCTTGGTGGTGGTTCTATGATTGATATCGTCGAGTTAGATCATAGTACGTATGCCGAAATCCCATCTCGATTCGAGGCTGGCACCCCCGCAATTGGTGAAGCAATTGCCCTTGGGGCCGCGATCGATTTTCTCACTGAGGTGCGTATGGAGAGGATCTATCACTATGAACATGAGTTACTCACCTATGCACTCCAGCGCCTGAGTATGGTACCAGACTTGAAAATCCATGGCCCACTGACCACCGAACACCGCGGCGCAACGCTTGCCTTTACCATTGCTGGTCTGCATCCGCAGGATATTGCAGCAGTACTCGATAGTGAAGGCATAGCTGTGCGAGCCGGGCATCACTGCACCCAACCCCTCCATCGCTGGCTAGGAGTACCGGCAACCGTGCGGGCCAGTCTGTATCTCTACAACATTCCCGAAGAAATAGACCGACTAGTGCTGGCACTCGACAAAGCTCGCTGTATGCTCGGCTAACCGGGATCGTCTATATGGTATGGTACATATCATTTTGATAATGTGTATGAATTTGAGGAGGGATATATTTTATGGTTGCAGAAGCAGTCAATCTCCAATTTGATTACTCGCGCTATGGGTTTCGAAACGAAGAAAACTATTTGTATAAATCACCCAGAGGACTCAATGAGCAGGTGATCCGTGAAATTTCGGCAATGAAGAATGAGCCGGAGTGGATGCTGAAGCGGCGGCTGAAGGCCCTCGACATTTTTCACAAAAAGCCAGTACCGCTGACCGGGATGTGGGCCAACCCGGAACTGGCGAACCTGGATTACGACCAGATCCACTACTATGTACGCGCAGGTGAGCGACCACAGAATGACTGGGACGCCGTTCCAACCGAAATCAAGAATACCTTTGAGAAACTGGGTATTCCCGAAGCTGAACGCAAATTCCTGGCCGGGGTGGGAGCCCAGTATGAGAGTGAAGTCGTCTATCACTCTCTCCGTGAAGAATGGTCGAAGCAGGGTGTCATTTTTCTGGATACCGATACCGGACTAAAGGAATACCCAGAACTTTTTAAGGAGTATTTCGGTACGATTGTACCGACAGCAGATAACAAATATTCGGCTCTGAACACCGCGGTCTGGTCGGGTGGTTCTTTCATATATATACCGCCGGGTGTGAAAGTTGATATCCCACTCCAGGCCTACTTCCGTATCAATGCTGAGAACATGGGCCAGTTTGAACGTACATTGATTATTGTGGATGAGGGAGCCGAAGGGCATTATATTGAAGGTTGTACCGCACCGATCTATAGTACCAACTCATTACACTCTGCGGTGGTTGAGATCATTGTCAAGAAAGGGGCAAAATTTCGCTATACGACCATTCAGAACTGGGCCAACAATATCTACAACCTGGTCACCAAGCGGGCCGTGGCCTATGAAGAGGCCTCGATGGAGTGGGTTGATGGCAATATCGGTAGCCGCCTGACGATGAAGTACCCTTCCGTCTATTTGATGGGCCGTGGCGCACGCGGTGAGGTGTTGAGTGTGGCCTATGCTGGTCGAGGACAGCACCAGGATGCGGGCGCGAAAATGGTGCATGTTGCCCCGGATACCACCAGTCGCATCACCAATAAGTCGGTAAGCAAAGATGGCGGCAAAACGACCTATCGTGGCCTGGCCAAGGTTGCGCCGGGGGCCTACAACTCCAAGATCAACGTCAACTGTGATGCGCTGATCCTCGATGAACACTCGGCCAGCGATACCATCCCCTACATCGAGATTGAAGAAGACCGCACGACCCTCGCGCACGAGGCAACGGTCGGCCGGATCGGAGCCGAACAACTCTTTTACCTGATGAGTCGCGGTTTGCCCGAAGCCGATGCCCTTTCCATGATTGTCCTGGGCTTTATGGAGCCGTTCACCCGCGAGCTGCCGATGGAGTATGCGGTTGAGTTGAACCGGCTTATCCAGCTTGAGATGGAAGGTTCCGTGGGCTAAGATCAGGGCCACCTGATGCCGACGCAAGAGTGTCGGCATCAGCTATGGTTCAGGTTCGGGCTGTGAAAATAATGCTGAGGAGTTCGGTATTATGTTCTCTGTACGTATCGCAGCGATGAGTGATATACCAGACGGTACCGGTAAGACCTTTCATATCAACGGGCACGCAATTGCCATCTTTCACATTGATGGGACATTCTATGCGCTGGATGATACCTGCTCGCATGCTGAGGCTTCACTTGGCGAAGGCGACCTGGATGTCGACGATCTGACTGTTGAGTGTCCCCACCACGGTTCCCGGTTCATGCTCACGAGTGGCCAACCACTTAACCTGCCGGCATATGAACCGGTCAAAACCTATCCAGTAGTAGTACAGGATGGTGAACTGTTTGTCGAGTATTCTAGTTAAGAACTTGACTTTCTGGCCGGTTGGGGTTAAAATGGAAGCACACGCGGTGAGCAGGTACACGATGGCGATAACGGTCGATGATGACGCTATCGCCATACCCGGTGCCTGCTGACCCTTGATTATTTGCCAGCTCATATTAAGGAGATAACGTATGACCGCGTATGCCCATCCCGAGGTACTGGTTGATACTGACTGGGTTGCTACGCATCTGCACGACCCCTCGGTGCGCCTGGTTGAGAGTAATGAAGATATTTTGCTGTATGATACCGGTCATATTCCAGGAGCGATCAAAATTGACTGGGTGGCCGATCTAAACGATCCCATCACCCGTGACTACCTGGATCGCCAGCGCTTTGAACAGTTGCTTGCGACACGTGGTATTGGCAACGATACGACCGTTATATTTTATGGTGACAAAAACAACTGGTGGGCGACCTATGCCTTCTGGGTGTTCAAGTTGTTTGGTCACAGGGATGCCCGTATCCTGAATGGTGGGCGTGCCAAATGGATTGCTGAAGGACGTGAATTGAGCAGAGAGGTGCCAAGTTATCCACCAGCAACCTATCATGCACCAGAACGTGATGACCGCACCATTCGCGCCTTTCGCCAGCAGGTCTTTGAACATATTGGCAAGCCTGATGCGGCCCTGGTTGATGTACGCAGCCCACAAGAGTTTAGCGGTGAGAAAATCCATATGCCGGAGTATCCCCAGGAAGGAACCCTGCGCGGTGGACATATTCCAACGGCAGTCAATATCCCCTGGGCACAGGCGGCCAATCCTGACGGTACCTTTAAGAGCCGTGCTGAATTGGAGGCTCTCTACGGTAGTCATGGGATTGTCCCTGATAAGGATGTGATAACCTACTGCCGCATTGGTGAGCGCAGCAGCCATACCTGGTTCGTATTAACCTATTTGCTGGGCTATCCACATGTACGCAACTACGACGGTAGCTGGACAGAGTGGGGCAATCTGGTGGGTGCGCCAATTGAGAAGACCTACCAACCATAAGCGAATGTATTCCCGTCATGATGCCCGAGAATCCGGCTCTATGGATCGTCAGAGTGCAATCGAATACCTGCTTGACCACTACGAGTCACCACGCAATTATGGTTCATTCCCAGACGCAGATGTGGTGCTATCTGGAGGACAACCAGACTGTGGCGATCAAGTTACGATGTACCTCAAAGTAGACGCGACGGGTCAGTATATTGCCCGCTTAACCTTTGAGGGAGAAGGCTGCTCTATCAGCCAGGCCGCAGCGTCGATTTTAACCGAGATGGTTCAGGGTGCCCCACTGACTCACGTAGATGCCATGGAATTTGATACCCTGGGAGATCAGATGGGACATACAGTCGTGCGTCATCGTCCCCGTTGTGCGACGCTGGCACTGGGTACACTCAAAGCAGCCATAGCGCAGTATCGCGCTGGCCGCACCGGTGACACACTTGCGCCGTACAGTTCAGGAATGCGAGATACAGGTGATAGCCCATGCCGTGCAACATCTTGATGATCGTCACCAGCCGCTAGAACTGGTTGGCAATACCCCTCTGTTGCGCCTGGAGCGCATCGATCCCGGTCTACCTCCAGGCGTACAGTTATATGCCAAGGCCGAGTGGTATAATCTCGGTGGATCGGTGAAAGATCGTCCGGCGCTGTGGATGATCCGTGACGGTGAACGACGTGGCCAGTTATGCCCCGGTATGCGTATTGCTGATGCCACCAGCGGCAACACGGGCATCGCCTATGCGACGTTGGGCGCAGCACTCGGCTATCCAGTGACGCTTGCGCTTCCGGCGAATGCCAGCGCCGAGCGCAAGCGCATCTTGCGGGCTTTAGGAGCCGAGTTGATCCTGACCGACGCTGCAGAGGGTATGGATCTGGCGATTCGTACTATTCGAGAACTGGTAGCGCAGGAGCCAGAACACTATTTTTATCCTGACCAGTATAACAATCCGGCCAACCCCCAGGCACATTATGAGACGACTGGCCCCGAGATCTGGCAACAGACTGGAGGTCAAGTGACCCATTTTGTGGCTGCCCTGGGTACCAGCGGTACCTTTATGGGCACTGCCCGCTACCTGCGTGAACAGCGTCCTGATCTCCGCCTCGTGGCGGTGCAGCCCGACAGCCCCTATCACGCTCTGGAAGGCGTTAAACACATGGGAACGACACAACTGGTGCCGGGAATTTACGACGCGACATTGCCAGATGCTATTGTGGAGATCAGCAGTGAGCAAGCGTTTTCTATGGCCCGGCGTCTGGCGCGCCGCGAGGGATTGCTGGTGGGTATCTCGGCTGCGGCCAATGTGGCGGTTGCCTTGCAGGTAGCCCAACACTTAACGGCTGGTGTCGTGGTAACTATCCTGTGTGACAGTGCTTCTCGTTATCTCAGTGAGCGCTTCTGGGAAGAGACGGAGTGGGTTGAGGGTGGCGAAGGAATTTGAGCGAACCGGATCGAGACTTGTATCAAATCGTAAGGCTATGATTACCTTTTCTACAACCGTAGCGCAGGCCATTGCCACCCATGCCGAAGCGACCTATCCCGATGAGTGTGTCGGTTTATTGCTGGGACGCTTTGCAGACACCCACAAGCTGGTAGTCGCTGCCTACCCTGTGGAGAATCGCTGGGCAGGCCAGGTGACACTGGCGGAAACCGATGATCCTGAGTCGCGCCGTGATCGCTTTTATCTTGATCCGCGTGATTATTTACGCGCCGACCGTGCAGCGCAGGCTCAGGGGCTTGAGGTGATTGGCTGTTATCACTCTCACCCCGACCATCCCGCACATCCTTCGGCTCGTGATCTGGTGGGAGCGCAAGGGATTGGCGGTTCTACCTTTGCGTTTGTTATTCAGCGGGTTGACCAGGGGACAGCAACCGAGCTGACAAGCTGGTTGCTGCTTGATGATACATCTGCGTTTGAGCCAGAAGAAGTGATAGTGACCGATTGAGGGGATGTCTATCAGGCAGGTAGGCGAAAAAAATGGTTTATTTGAGCGACTGCATATGTCATATTATTTAGTGTATGGAGAGAACTATGGCGGTAACTATTACGATCCCAACAGCGCTACGTCAATATGCTGATGGACAGGCCAGGGTTACCTTAGAAGCCGAAACGATAGGCGCACTGCTGCATGGTCTGGTCGAAACCTATCCTGACCTGGGACGTCATTTGTTTAACGAGCAAGGCAAGCTCCGCAATTTTGTGAATGTCTATGTGGGTGATGAGGATATTCGCTATCTTGAAGGCGAAGAGACGAAGCTGCACGACGGTGAAACCGTGAGCATTATTCCGGCAATAGCCGGTGGCTTATGTGGCAGGGCATATGTGCTGGCTTGAAACCTATGCCCTGGCATAGGAAATAGCAGCGATGAAATAGGAGATAGTACCACGTTTCACCAGTCCCCTATTTCTCCCTTTCTACATTTTACCTTTCTGCCGCAGGCGCAAAAGACAGCTTGTTTTGTTTGAGCGCCCGCATAAGTCGTATCATATGAGTCGCATCGTTCTGAATGTAACAGCATGATTGGTGCGAATTGTTACCAGATACTCCCGGCGGCACATACAGTACAGTAGGTTTGCCTCTTGTCTGGGAGATAAGGATATCTAAGATGGCAAAGAGTGCACTCTCAAATGAAGAGATTCGCCGCTATAGCCGGCATCTCATTATGCCTGAAGTGGGCATGGAAGGTCAGCGGCGCCTGAAACAAGGGCGTGTGCTGCTTATTGGTACCGGCGGTCTGGGATCACCACTGGCGCTTTATCTCGCCGCTGCGGGCGTCGGGCATATTGGCCTGGTAGATTTTGATGTGGTCGATGAGAGCAATCTCCAACGCCAGATTGTTCACGGTACCAGCACCGTGGGGGTACCGAAGACCGAGTCGGCCAGACGCCGCCTGCACGATCTTAATCCAACCATTGACATTGTCACCTACGAAACCCAGGTGACCGCAGCCAATGCGCTGGAACTTATGCGCCCTTATGACGTTATTGTTGATGGTACCGACAACTTTCCCACCCGCTATCTGACCAATGATGCCTGTGTGCTGCTGGGCAAGCCGAATGTCTATGGTAGTATTTTTCGCTTTGAAGGCCAGGCAACGGTGTTTTATCCCAAAGCGGGGGGGCCATGCTATCGCTGCCTCTATCCAGAGCCACCACCACCCGGACTGGTGCCCTCATGTGCCGAAGGGGGCGTGCTGGGCGTGCTGCCTGGCGTGATTGGCACGATCCAGGCGACCGAGGTGATCAAGCTGCTGACCGGCATTGGCGAGCCGCTAATTGGCCGTTTGATGCTATACGATGCCCTGGCGATGCGCTTTCGCGAACTCAAGCTGCGCCGCAACCCCGACTGCCCCGTGTGTGGCGACCAGCCGACGATCACGGAATTGATTGACTACGATGCATTCTGTGGCCTGACGGCTGAGATCATCCAACTGGAGAGCCAGTATGAGATTACGCCGCAAGAACTGGCAGCGTGTCTCGAACGCGAAGATCGGCCTTTCTTACTCGATGTGCGGAACCCTTATGAAGTCGCTATCGCTACCATACCAGGTACCGATAAGCTCATCCCAATTGACCAGTTGCTGCATCACCTGAATGAACTGGACACTGCCCGCGAAATGGTCGTATACTGTCGGAGTGGTGTCCGGAGTGCCAATGCTGTCAATCTGCTCAAAGATGCCGGGTTTCGCAAAGTAAAAAACCTGGTTGGAGGTATTCTGCGCTGGTCTGACGACGTAGACCCGACAATGCCTAAATATTGATTAGATTAAGGAGTGGCACATGATGATAACCGAAGATATAGTTCGGGCTGCCTTACAGAATGTGGTTGACCCGGAGATCGGGATGGATATTGTGAATCTCGGTCTGGTGTATCGTGTCGATGTACTCGATGGCGGTACCAAAGTGGATGTCGATATGACGCTCACCACGCCGGCCTGTCCTGCCGGACCGCAGATCTTAGAGCAGGCCCGCCATGAAGTTATGGCTTTGAGTGAAGTGTACAAGAACCTGAAAGATGTCAGTATTAATCTGGTCTGGACACCCTTCTGGAATCCATCAATGATGACAGACGATGCACGTGAGGAACTAGGGTTCTTTTAGGTAAAGAAGACACAACGGGACAAAGGTACCGAGAGGGCAATATGGTCACAGTGAGAAGATGCCCCGCGCCTCGTACCAGCCCCACTGCCACTGCCGGCCATGCATGTGTCCCCGAATAAACAAAATTCTGGCATAAATGTGCCTGTGTCAACCCTACGGATGGTGCGTGGCGGCATAGCACTTCCCTGACGCATCCTCGCCCGCGCCGCAGAGGGACGCGCTGCCGGATCTCCTTCTCGCTGTCCGTTGACCAGACAATCCCCATCACCTTTTGCGCCTTTGCGTTAAAACGTTCAGAGCCGGTATGATCTGCGTCTCCCCGTCTCCGTGCATCCTCTCACAGGAGTGTCGAGCGATACCAGGTTTCGATGCCCTGCTTGAGCAGCGCTGCGGGTATTCCGGTAAGTGGGATGCCCAGCGGTTTGCCTACGGCAGCGCCCGGGCCGAGCGATACCACCTCTCCCAGGCGTAGCGGGGTATAGGGTCGCGGTGCCTGCCCCTGCATATCAGCCAGCAGTGTACCTGCCAGATGCTCGCCCTGGCGCAGAGCATAGCTGGCAGTGGCTGGGATGGGACCATCAATCGTTGCCGGAATACTGGCGCAGTCGCCCGCGGCAAAGATCAACGCCTGATCCTCAACACGCAGGTAGCGATCGACCCGTACCCGCCCCAGGGCATCGGTCGGAAGCCCTGACTCGGCCAGGAGTGCTGGCGCTCGTATGCCACCGGCCCAGATGATTGTGCCAGCGCGGAATACCTGGTTTGCCGTGGTGGAGAGGGCTTGCTCCGCTACACGCGCAACGGCTGTATGCAGATACACCCGCACCCCCAGATCGGCAAAGACTCGCCGGGCATAGGCGTTGGCCCATGGTTCAGCCTGCTTGAGCAACAGTCCATTGCGTTCGAGCAAGGCGATCCGCAGCTCATTCCGGGCAATGCCGGCTGCATGTGCCAGGGTACTAACATAGGGCACCAGTTCACCCGCTACCTGGCACCCGGTGTACCCACCGCCAACAATCACAAAGGTCAGCAAGGTGCGGCGCAGGCGCAGATCGGTTGCCCGCGCTGCTGCCTCCACACAGGTGGCAATATGATCACGTAATCGGAGCGCCTGCTCATAGCTACGCAAGGGCAACGTATGCTGTTGCGCACCTGGTACATTCCCATAGTTCGTTTCTGCTCCCAACGCAATCAGCAGCCGATCATAGGATAGGCTCTGCCCGCCTACCAGACGCACCTGCCGTTCAAGCGGTTCAATGCGCTGCACGCGCCCCTGGTACAACTGAACCGCCCGCCGCTGAAAGATCGTCTGTAGCGGCACAATCACATTCGTGGGATCGGGCGCGGTGGTAGCGGCCAGATGGAGCTCCTGCACCAGTTGATGATAGGGATGTTGATCGAGCAGGGTTACAGTGAACTGCTTGCCGTATAGAGCACGGCGTCGATCCAGTTCGATCGCGGTTCGTAAGCCCGCATAGCCCGCGCCAATAATCAAAATGCGCATAGTGTTATGGGTCAGCCCTTCCCGCTAAACCTGTGTGATCAACGCCCCAATGTATTCCGCAAGTCAGGAAAGCTGCTGCTGCGTCGAGGGGTATTGATACGCCCCAGATAGCGATTCAGTTCCTGCAACAACTGGATGCTGTGTTCCTTTGCCTCATCTGCACCCATGTCATCTTGATGGGCAAGCTGCTGCGTTACCCGACGACACCAGCGCCGCACCTGCTCGATACGCAGATATTTGACGCTGTGTTCAAGATCCTGCCGATAGCGATACTCCTGTGAACGCGGCAACTCGTACTGTAACAACATTTGCGCATACGAGCGTAACGGTTCCGTCAGGGTTGTCAGCCACGTCGCAACCTCCGTACCGTCCCGACCATTACTATGAGCTTGAAATGCCTGCCATAGCATACGATTTTCGGTGCGATCAAGCAGACCGGCAATGCTTTGCCCCAGTAGTTCGCGCAGTTGAGGAAAATCCTGCATATCCTGTTCCAACCACTGCTCGACTACTGTATGCATAGCAGGATAACGCAACAGCAGTGCCAGCAGCAGATCCTCGCGCAGCATGCCTGATGTTGTGCGTGGCACTGGCGGTGCGGCGCTTACCCCTCCTTTCGCAGAGGGGGCAGGTTGGTTCGCTGAGCGCGGTTGTGGGGCACGACCGGCCCACCGCCCGTCTTGCACCGTCATAGCCCGCAGGAGATCCAGGATTAACTCGGCCTTGACGCCTACTACCCGCTCCAGCCGCGCCAGATATACCCGCTGCTGCGTGCCATCGAGCTGCACGAGCAGCGGCAGCAGCCGGTCCAGGGCCTGCTGTTGATCGCGGGCTTGCGAGAGATCGAGATCAACCGTATAGGCCTCAATATAAAAATCCATCACTGGCAGCGCCATATCCACCAGTTGCTGCCAGTGTTGCGGGTCGCTCTTGATCACCTCATCGGGATCCTGGCCCGGCGGCATTTGGATGATACGCAGCAGAACATCGTTCTCCCAGCGCACCAGACCCTGGGCCGTCACAGTTGAGCGGGCAGCATCCTGGTCAACCACCTGTTGTAAGGTATCCAGACCGTGCAGGGTGGCGCGCTGCCCGGCCACATCAGCATCGAGCGCCAGATAGACATTGCGTGAGAGTTTTTTCAGCAGCGCCACATGCCCGGCAGTCAGCGCCGTGCCGAGCGTGGCTACCACATTGCGAAAGCCATGCTGATGCGCCGTCAGCACGTCCATATAGCCTTCGACAATGACGGTTGCATCGGCGATGCGGATGGCGTCCCGCGCCAGATCCAGCCCATACAACACCCGACTCTTGTCAAATAGCAACGTCTGCGGCGTATTCAGGTATTTAGGTTGCGCATCCCCCAACGCCCGCCCACCAAACCCTATAATGTCGCCGCGCAAATTGCGAATGGGAAAGATTAGCCGCCCGCGAAACCGATCATAGCAGCCACCATCATCGCGCTCGATCGCCAGGCCCGCTGCCACCACCTCCTCTGGCGTAAACCCCTTACGTCCAGTCAGGTAATGCAGCAGATGATCCCACTCCTCCAGGCTGTAGCCCAGTTGAAAGGTTTCCACCGTTTCCGGTGCAAGGGCACGGCGGGCAACATAGTCACGTGCTGGCTGACCGCGGCCCAGATCGCGGAGTACGTAGTGAAAATAACGCGCTGCGGCTACATTTAGCTCAAGCAACCGCGTACGCTGCCGATCTTGCTGCTGCTCATCCGGGGTTGGTTCTTTCAATGGCACGCCCGCGAGATCAGCCAGGTGTCGCAGTGCGGCAGGGAAATCTAATCCCTGCTGGCGCATCACAAAATCAAAAATGGTGCCTGAGGCATGGCAGCCAAAGCAGTAGAAGCTCTGTGTATCAGGAAAGACGGTCAATGCTGGTGTGCGTGTGTTGGTATGGAAGGGGCAGAAGCCCACAAAATTCTTACCCACCTTGCGCAACGAAACACTCTGACCGATCAGATCAACAATATCCAGCCGATCTTTGATGTCATCAATCACACTCATCGTACGTCAGGCATCCCAGGTATGCGGCACAAACAGATCGTTAAACACTTTGATCGCATAGCGGTCGGTCATACCAGCGATATAGTCAACCACTGCCCGCTCGATTGGCTCCTGGCGTTGCCGGTTGATGCGCAACAGATCAGCGGGCAACTCGTGCGGGTGCTGCACGAAATGCTGATAGATCGTCTCGATAATAAACCGCACCTTGCGATCGTCACGTTTGGCAGGACTGTTGAGGTAGACATGGGTAAACATAAACTCGCGCAACTGGTTGGTCGCGGCCAGAATGTGAGCACTCATTGACAGCAGCGGCGGCTCAGGGGGCGTTGCGGTACCGGTGGCCCACCAGTTATGCTGTATCAGATCACATACCATGGTGTTAATACGCTCGGCATGCGTGGCTCCCAGAACGGCAATGCATTCCTGTGGCAGATCGGCTGGTTGCAGAATGCCTGCCCGCAAAGCATCATCAATATCGTGATTGATGTACGCCACGCTATCGGCAAGCTTGATCACCTGGCCTTCGAGCGTACTGGCGGTACCCCAGGCAGTCTTCATGATGTCACGGCGAGCTTTGGAGTGCAGCCCGATGCCCTCACGTACGGCATAGGTGAGATTGAGACCGGCTCCGTCTTTTTCCAACACCTCTACAATGCGCTGGCTCTGCTCATTGTGACGGAAGTGGGCAGGATAGATGCGCGTTAGCGCTGTTTCGCCCGCATGACCGAAGGGCGGGTGCCCGATGTCGTGACCAAGACCGATGGCCTCTACCAGATCCTCATTGAGCCGTAGTGCGCGGGCAATGGTACGTGCAATCTGGGTCACTTCCAACGTATGCGTCAACCGGGTACGGTAGTGATCACCCATCGGAGCAATAAAGACCTGCGTCTTGTGCTTCAGGCGGCGAAAGGGTTTGGAGTGTAAAATACGGTCGCGATCGCGCTGGAAAGCAGTCCGCACAGGACTCTCTTCTTCGGGATAGGCCCGTACTGCCAGCGCACTACGCGCCGCCAGCGGTGAAAGATGACGCTGCTCCTGTTCTTCCAGATATGTGCGCACATTCAGATAGCTCATACCTTTTCGTTCTCTGCTCAGTGACACACTGCAACCAGCTCAGTGTTCCGCGTGCACCATGGCCGATTCGGGTTCTGGTTGAGCCCAAACCGGTGGCTCGTTGCACGCCCGCCAGATGCTGATGCCGCTGCCGACGATCAGGTGCAGAACAATGACGGCCCAGAAATAGAACGTATGGCCGATCTCGGCTGCCCGCTCCGGGCCAATCACCAGCGACTCGATGCGTGCTGCCACAAAGGGCGTGAAAAAGTAGAAACAAAAACAGATCGCCGCCGCTCGCCAGAACTCGACCCGCCGGGCCACGACCCAACCGATACATAGGAAAAAGGGCGTCGCAAAGATGACCCACACCAGCGGGCGTAGGTTGGTTTCGCTGCGGCTCCCTCCCGTGCTGATCAGGTTGTAGCTGGCCCAGGCCACACCGAGCAGCGTCGCGCCTATCATAATCGCTGCTGTACGCCCATCAAACCGTCGGACAGTATGCGCTACCTGACGACCGGTATTACGACGCATCGCTTTCCTCCTCCGGCGGCTCCAGCGTTGGCGTGGGGCGCAGCAACACCTCAGCCCGAAACCGCTCCAGATTACCATCTTCGACCCGCATTGGATTGTAGGCAGTATATACCATGTGCGCAAAAGCAGCCATCAGCGGCGTGGCCCGTACATCAATAAACCAGCTATTATGCTGCTCCTCAAACAAATATAACGCCAGCAAAAAATCACCACCCGGCGAGCGTACAATACCTACGTCGCCGTGCATGTCCTCAACCCACCCACTCTTATGTTCCACCCGAACATCAGTGGGAAGACCGGCACGCATCCGAATCGTGTCACTCGTCTGGGCCAGCAGATCAAGCATATCCTGACAGCGCTGCGGCGAGAGTGCCTCCGGAAACCGTTCGAGCAATAGACCTGCACCCTGACGGCACTGTTCAATCCACAGAAACAGGCGGCTGATCTCAGCCGGTGTGGTACGCACCATCGGATCAGCCAGGGTATAGGGTGGACTACCCTCCTGCGCCGGGCCGTGCTTGATCGTCAGGCCCCGAATGCCGATCAGGTAGTCCGTTGCCTCATAGGGCATGTTCTGGTAGGTATGCGCCAAACCCAGATCGCGTAGCCACTCGTTCATCTTTTCCACACCCACCAGTGCTGCGTCAGTTCCTTCACTGCCAACCGTAGCCGCAAGCAGATCGTTGGCCGAAAGGTTGTTGCTCTCAACGATCATCTCGTGCGTCCACTGCTCTTGTTCAGCAGTAAATTCGGGCAGACTGATGTAGGCATAGAGCATGATAGGCACTTTCATAATGCTGGCTCCAGAGAAGACCGTATCTGGATTGTATGTCACCGTCGTGCCAGTTTCCAGGTCATACAGATACAGGCCCACAATGCCGCTCCACATCTCGGCCATTGCATTGACCTGTTCCTGAATCTGATCAAAACTGGCACGAACATCGTGCGTGTCAGCTTTTACAAGATCCAGGGTTATCTGCCGCGCTGCCTGGGATGACTGCAGCTGTTGGGTCACCTTTTGCAAAGCCGAATCTATGTCAAGCACCTGTCCAGGAATAACGATGAAACTGCGGGTGAGTCGCTCAGTAAAGGTGATAATATCCAGGCGAGAGGGCACATACACTTCTTCGGCCAATGCCAGAAGCTGTGCCTGGAGTTGCGCCGGGTCAAACTGCACATCCAGCGGCACATTGACCGGAGCGGACTGTGCTGCCTGGTGGGTCGCCTCAGTCAGCATATCGTCCACTGGCACATGCAAATCAATCGTGACTGGATCAAGGATGCGTTGAGCATTACCAGCACGAATGGTCAACGGTCGCTCTAGAGTGGCCAGCTCTGTGCGCACCAGCTCAGCGGCAGCCGCCAGTGTCATACCACTGACATCAACGCCTGCAATGTGCGCATCAGCGGCGAAGGTGGAGTCAGCCGTAAACGCAACGGTTGGTGATCCTTCAGGTGTACGGGTGTTGATGATCTCGTCCGCCGCTATTTCACAGGCAGCCAGCACACCCAGACAGATCGCGCAGATAACGACAATATGGCGAAAAAACGGCATAGAGATGCTTTCCTCAAACAGGTTTCAATCGTCCGGTTCCAGGTAAAAACGCAACGGATAGCCTGCTTCACGCGCCAGCGTATGGGCGGCATACACACGCTCCTGGGCTTCCCGAAAAGGCAGCGTAGCGACCAGAGCGTGGCCTTCGTGATGGGCCTGCAACATCACATTGACCGCCCGATCAAGATCCAGGGCAAAAATCTGACACAGCACCATCACCACAAAATCCATTGGAGTCACATCGTCATTCTCAATAATCACTCGATAGGGTTTTTCCAGCTCGATATCAGTCACAACCTGGTAGGTTGTTTGCGGGATGGTGCGTATAGGTGTCTCTGGTGTTAACATAGCCCTATTCCTTATAAACGATCTGGAACGACCGAATGAGACTGGTACCAGATTCATCATATGTAGCACGAGTTACACGGTGGTATGGCCAGCTTGCCTTTTCACCAGCAGCAATGGGAAGTTGGAACGCTCGAACGTTCCGACGCTGGAACGTACCGCTCTACCGAAGGCAAAAAAGACGTTTCAAGTGATCGACCACGTACCGTGTGTATGTGACAGAACCTTCAAATATATGCGATCCAGGCTTATCAAGATACAAGCTCATCAAGTAGTATAGCATGCTTCTACCAGATTGCAGAATGGGGCAAGATCCGGAACTGTTCACACCTGGTGTCACGCATTGTACACGATTCGTCGTCTATGCCAACCTTACGGGTATGACCTCTATGCTTGCACGCACATCACCCACCAACGCACCGGAGCCTTCAAATCTCTCTCGTGCATCAGAAACTATAGTTGTGCACACGATCGCCCGCAGCTTCAGCCACCAGGCGTGTGCGGGAGCATACAAGACGTTTCATCGCACCTCCCCACAATCTCACCCATATAATCCGGTACGGCCCATTGTGTTATACTACAAGGATATACTTTCAGAGGGTACCTGTTCAGGTGACCTGGTGAGGCATAGCCCCCCAGGGATTTCTTGTTCGGCCTTTTGTGGAACTGTGCCCCAGCAGAATCAGAACGAACAAAGAGGTTTGTGGGAGCCTGTAGCTCCCGCAACCCCCCGCTGTCGCGGATGTTCGCCTGAACGGGTACTTCAGAGAATTCTGCAATTGAGGAGCGCATATGCGCGCAACGATTATTTACAACCCGGTAGCCGGTCAGTCCGACGCATTAGTATGGGAATTACAGGCAGCCGCCAGAGTCTGGATTGAACATGGATGGACAGTAGAGCAGTATCCAACACAGGGGCCTGGCGATGGTACGCATCTAGCACGGATAGCAGCCGCGCGTTATGACGATGTAGTCATCGCTGCTGGTGGTGATGGCACGATCAATGAGGTGGTGAACGGTCTGGCCGGGACAAAGACGGCACTGGGCACACTACCATTGGGCACCATGAATGTCTGGGTGCGTGAATTGGGCTTGCCTTTGCAGCCACGGGCCGCCGCTACCGCGTTGCTGGCGTCGCAAGTACGTACCATTGATCTGGGACGAGCCAATGACCGTTATTTTTTGCTGATGGCCGGGATCGGGTTGGATGCCGCCATTACCGCCGAGGTACGTACAGAAGAGAAACGCCGACTGGGAGCGCTGGCCTATGTGTTACGCGGAATAGAAATCGCACTGCGGATTCGCGGCACACGCACGCGCCTGGTACTCGATGGTAAAGTAGTCAAAGGGCGTGTATTGATGATCGTGGTGGGGAATAGTCAGCTTTATGGCGGCCTGGTAAAAATTACGCATCGTGCCTGTATTGATGACGGGTTGCTCGATGTGTGTGTGATCAAAGGGAACAACTTCGGCAGCGCAGTGTACCACCTGATTTCGATCATGAGTCGACGCTACAGCCATAATCCCGAAATTGCATATTATCGTGCTCGTACCATCCAGGTTACCTCCCGCCCGGCCCTGCCCGTCCAGGTGGATGGGGATAGTATTGGCACCACACCAATGACATTTGCGGTTGCACCAGCCGCACTCCGCGCCTTGATGCCTGAACGCTTACCTGATGACCTGGTGCAACGCAGTAACGAGGTTCCCCAGGCTACGACCGTGCGCAGTTTACAACACCTGATCACATCTTTGTACCGACGGTGGTAAAATGGACAGGTGGTATTGACAGTTCCATTGCGTATCCCGGTACAGCCTGGAGCCATACAAATACTATGCAGTACCAACAACGTTTTTTTCGGTCATTCTGTTCTTTAACGAGTCAGAACATATGAACCACGAGCCTCAACTATTAGCCCGTTTGGAACCACGCAGGGCACAAAGGTGTCGTTTTGGTATATGGATCAACACAGCGGCAGTATGGCTACCGCACTCGATAGAAGATCTGTGCAGACGAGTTCTCAGCAAAAGTGTTCCAGGATTTGTTGGTGGGCCTCGCTGCCTGCTCTTGCTCCTGCTCATGCTGTTCCTGCTCCCCCTGCTAACAGCCTGTACGAACGAGAAGGTGCGGGACAGAGCCATAGCACCAGATGAGGGGGCGGCTGTGCCAGCCACAGATACCGTTCCGGCGACTGTGCGCGGCGAAGAATTACCCGGGCGGCTCCTATTTGTTCAGCAGGGACGTATCTGGTTGTGGAAAGGACGTGAGGCGCGACCATTGTTGGGAGACGGCACGCTATGGCAACCCACCTGGTCACCAGATGGCACGCGCATTGCCTATGTGCAGCGCGGCGAAAGCTATAGTAATGTGTTGATCGCTGATGCACAGGGCCAGCATCTGGCAAAGCTGACGACAAATGAGTCCTACCTGACCTCACACAGCCACGAACGGATCTATGACAGTCAGTGGGCATTTTATCCCACCTGGTCACCCGACAGTATGCGGGTCGTTATGGCAGCCCAATATGGCCCGCCCTATGGTTCGCCAGCCGTTGAGCATAACCTGGCACTCTATGCGGTGCCGGTAGCAGGTGGCGCACGCCAGCTATTGTACGCAGATGAGAACGCCCATTGTGGGCCAATGGCCTATGCCCCCGACAGCTCGACGCTGGTGTATGTTCGTGCTGGAACCAGTATGCAAGGTCAGCAACAACTGTATCGTCTCTCGATAAGCAGCGGCGCTACTGCACCCTTCCCCGGTGTTCCGACTCCCAGCTATGATCCCGCCTTTATGCCTGGCGGCGAGTGGCTGGCTTTTGCCGCCGTTGTCGACTCGCAGACCGACATCTGGGCCTTACCCGGTCGAGCAGCGTCGGGAACCAATCCCACACCTGTGCGCCTGACCAGGATGGGCAAAGCACGTGCGCCAGCTTTTGCTCCCGATGGCCGCTCGCTCGCGTTCCTGGCAATCCCTGAAGGTAAGAGCGGCTTTGAGTTATGGGTTGCCAACCTGCAACCAGGCGAGAATGGCACCTTACGTGCAAGCGAACCCCGACAGATCACCCACGATATGCACCTTGACGCCGACTCTGGCCTCTCGTGGACACGTTAAGGTGTTCGAGATATGTTTCAGCGGACATACTGGCTGTGTTCGTGCGTTCTGACGACATTCGTCATTCTGGCGTTCTTAACCGCACCGATAACCTATCTCCGAACCTCATCTCACGCCTCACGCTACCGCAATCGCTACCTCACGTGAACGATCGCGCACCGCCTCGGCGATGGCAATCCAGTCATCGATCGTGGTAGGACGGGGTTGCAGACTACCAAGGTAACGCTGCACATCGTTCCACTCCGTACCCCCAATGATGTCTCCATAACGGGCAAAGAAGCGCCGCTCGGCCTCTGCCGCATCTCTGGGCGGATTCGCCAGCGGTGGACGTGTTGCCGGAGCCGGGTGCTGACCATTGCTATGCGCGGCGTTAGCGCCGACAGCGTCGTCTATAGGTTCAGTAACAGATTCAGCGACGGCATCGCTCGTAGCGGCCTTCGACCCCTTGCGCGAGCGCGCCGGTTGTTGCGCCAGATCAGGATACAGTGTGGCAATCACTGCCGGATAGCGCTGATCGAGTTTGAGATGCGCTGGTCGTGGTGGCTTGATGATCGGCACCATCGTTCGCTCATCTTCTTCGCGCTCCACCAGCATGATCGCGTCAGCTTCGTAGGCAATCTGCTCATCGGCCAGGACACGCAGGCCTTCATCAAGCAAGTCTCCTTCATGCGCACGATATTTACGGGCCAGATGCCCAATTATAATCACATGAAACCCGGCCTGTTTCAGTTCGGTCAGGCCCGTGTATACGGTTTGCATATTACGGTTGACCGAGGCATGTTCATCGTAGTCAATTATTGTTTTGCGGTTAATCTCATTACCGGCACGTTGTTGTGCATAGGCACGCATGGCTTGAAAGACTTTGGAAATCGAGTCCAGCAACACTGCATCGCCGGGTTTTCCCTGCTCCTGAATCTCGACCATGGCCTGCGTCAACGCCCGCAGTGAGAGTGTCTGCACGACCTGGATGCGGCGGTGAATACCGGGTTTGCCCTGGAGATTTTGTGCCGCTCCCTCGGTATCCAGAACCCATAGCGTACCACCGCGCCGCGCACTGGCGGCCAGATGCGACTTACCCGCACCCGCTCGCCCGGTCAAAATATATAAACTGCCGGTTTGTAATTCATCTAAACGCTGAAACATCATAGCTTCTCCCTGGTGGTAGACTACCGTCGTGTTCTTCGAGTTATAAAGATACATGTCACCCTGATTATAGCACACAAGTTCTGTATTGTAAAGAGCGCTCAGGGTACCTTTTCCTGGCGAAACAGGTGGTATGCTTCTTTGAAAGTCTCGGCCGACGCCGAGACCCTGTTGCTATGACACACTCGTTCCTGCATTGGTGGTACGTAGAAGGTAGCACGGTGGGCATCATATACCTCGGCTCATTGATATGACTTACATGATGGTTAACCGCTGTTTTTGACCTGGGACAGCATAGCTGTCGCACTCCATACCCGACCTGTTTTTTCAAACCTTATGCCACCGATCCGCTTGACCAGAACTGACGATAATGGTATCCTCACTGCACTTTGATACACCGGATGAAATAAGGATGTGAAACCTCTGGGCATAGGGTAACGTATATATGAGGTAAAGCTACCATCATGTTGATAGCGTAATTACACACATACCTGTTATTCCAGGTATAGACACACAAAGGAGACATTATGCCGGGTCGTATCATATCTTCTGAAGCCCGTCTAAAACGCCTGTATCAACGTCGTATTGATCGGCTCCGCTTGATCCGAGCCTATTTTTATGATGTATGGATGGTGATTCAGGAGGCAAAGATCCCACTGATTGGCTTTCTACTCCTGACCGCTATCAATTCAACCTACCTGGCCTGGTTTTATGTGTCGATTGATGATGCAGGCGAAGTAACCGGCTCGATCTGTGGCGCTTTTCCGGCGCTTACCTGGTCATGTTTTCTACGCTCCCTCTTTGAAACCATCCGTACCTATGTCTTTGAGATCAACCTGGAGTGGCCTGAAGACGGTGTCGGTCAGGCCCTCTTTTTTATCACCCCCATCCTGGGAGTTGCACTGATCTTTCAAGGCGTGATCGACTTTGGGCGATTTCTGCTCGATAAAGGCAGTCGACGCGAGGGCTGGCAAATCTCGCTGGCGAGTACCTACGAGAAACACATTATCATTTGTGGCCTAGGGCGCGTTGCCTATCGCGTAATGTTACAACTGATCGAAAGTGGCCATGATGTGATTGTGGTCGAACAGGACTGGAACCGTGACTTTGTGCGGGATGCGCTCAAACTGCATGTACCGGTGATCCATGGCGATGCACGCGACTCTGATATTCTTAAGCAGGCGGGCCTGTTACGTGCTTCGGCGTTGATCACTGGTACCAGCAATGACCTGCTGAACATTGAAATTGCCCTGGTTGCTCGCTACAGTCGCCCCGATATTAAAGTGGTTTTACGTATTTTTAATGAAGAACTGGATACCAACCTGGAACGCAGCTTTGGTTCCAACACAGCCTTCAGTTCATCCGGGCTGGCGGCACCCACCCTGGCAGCTGCCGCTGTCAGTCGGGATATTATCCATGTGCTGCCGTTAACCAGCGGCTTGCTCGGTATTTCGCAAGTGACAATTGCCCAGAACAGTCGCTTAGAAGGCTTCCCGCGCGGCATCGAGGAGAAATACAAAGTGCGTGTCCTCCAGCTTTTCGATACCCGCCTTATGCAATGGATCTGGCCCAATGCTGGCGATCGCTTGATGGGCGGCGATCAGGTGCTGTTGATGGGCACCCTGGATGCACTGGAAAAAGCACGTACCGAGAACCACACCGGAAGCAAGCTGGCGTTTCTTAAGCCCAAACAGATGCAGCGCCCCACCGCTCTGTTCAACACAGTTATTGTCTGTGGTCTGGGGAAAGTTGGCTATCGGATTGTAAAAGAGTTATACCGCCTGCAGCCCCGGCCACGCATCGTGGTGGTATGTGACGAGGAAACCAGAGGCCTGTTTGTAGAGGAAGTGCTTGCCCTGGGCATCCAGGTCGAGCGGGGTGATGCCCGTAGCCCCGATGTGCTGTTAAAGGCTGGCCTGGGACGGGCTTATTCGATTGCCGCCGTCACCAGCAACAATTTGATTAATATGCAGATCGGGCTAACGGCACGGCGCTTGCGCGAGGATGTGCACTTGGTCTTGCGCGTGTTTAGCGACGCGCTGGCTGAGCAGCTCGAGGGACTGTTTGGAAACCATATTGCCTTCAGCACTTCCGCCCTGGCCGCGCCTTCGCTGGCCGCAGCAGCTGTGGCTAACAATATTCGTTATGCGATCAATATCGATAAACAGCTGCTCTCAACGGTAACACTGGCTATTCAAGCTGACGATCAGTTTGTGGGCAAAACTGTCGAGCAAATTTTCAAGCAGTCAAAGGCCGTCGTCGTCGCTCTTCAGCGGGATGCAACGGCAGAATTGTTGCCATCCTCAACGCTCCGGCTACAGGCTGGCGACAAGGTAGACGTTTTGATTGATGTCCATCAGCTTGGGCAATTACCGGCACATCATATCCAGCCATCGAGAGTAGCAGTCGAGACTGTGCTGGCCACCGATTATACCCAGCGGCTGAATGAACTGGACGATGAGAGCCTGCTGCAAGCCCTGTATGCTGAAGAACTGGAATCCAATCCTGAACACCTGCAAGCCTTCCGTCAGCGCTGGCAGGTATTGACAGAACAGCGCCGATCAATGGAAAAGCGCCGATCAACAGTAGCGGTCGAAAAACAGGATCTTGTGGGTCAGGAAAATCAATCTTCCATGCGGATAGACGGAGAGAATCATCACAACCAGGAGAAATAGGAAAGCATGACCGAACAGACATCATTGCTGGCCCGTATTCTGGAGCATAAACGCGCAGAGGTCGCACGGCAGCAGATCAAGATACCACTCGAACAACTGCGCAGCAGTATGACCGCTGCACCACCAGTACGCGATTTCGCCGCCGCCTTGCGTAATCCACAGCGCGTCGCGCTGATTGCCGAGGTAAAAAAGGCCTCTCCCAGTCGAGGGGTGTTCCTGGAACATTTCGACCATCTGGCAATTGCCCGCACCTATCTGGCCCATGGCGCGGCAGCACTCTCGGTGCTGACCGATATGCGCTTTTTCCAGGGCAGCCTGAAGTATCTCGAAGGTATACGACAGTTGCAGGAACAGCCATCAACGCGCACTACGGCTCCGCTGCTACGCAAAGACTTTATTCTCGATCCCTACCAGGTGTATGAGGCCCGTGTCTATGGGGCGGATGCTTTACTGCTGATTGTGGCCGCGTTGGATGATACGACCCTCCACAACCTATTGGAGTTGACCCATACACTGGGTATGCAAGCGCTGGTTGAGGTACATACGGTGGATGAACTGGAGCGGGCGCTGCGGGCAGGGGCCCGGATTGTGGGTATCAACAATCGTAACTTGAATACCTTTGAGACAGATCTGGCGATCACTGAACAACTGGTTGCCCATCTGCCAACCAGGATCAACCGACCAGTGTTGGTCAGTGAGAGTGGTATCTATACCGCAGCGGATGTTGCCCGACTACGGGCCTGTGGCGTCGATGCCGTCCTGGTAGGCGAAGCCCTCGTCACGGCCGATGATATTGGGGCACGGGTGCGCGAACTGGCAGGTGTACAATAAACATATGTACAGGCTGGTATGAGGATAGCACATCATGCTGCTCCAACGCAGCGCGAAAGCTCATAGCACGATGCGTCATCAACAACGATGGTTCATCATTGGAACCATACTCTTCATTAGCGTCATGATCCTGTTGGGTCAATTATTGCAAGCCCTGGGTGTCCAGTCCACAGTAGCACTGACCGCAACAACCACCCTGATAACCATAGCATTGGTCGTACTGGCGAGTGTTATCACGCAAAACCAGCGCACACGAGCCATCATCCAACGTATGGCAGCGGGTGAACATTGGACGCACTGGCATTACCCGGCCGGCGAGTGGCGTAATCTGGCTGCACATAGCGCTGTGCGCTCCTATAATACTGACCCCGAAGCAACGCTGCCAGCGCTGGGACGATCGGTGATACTCTATACTGTCAGTGCCAGCGCGATCGGCTACCTTATTGGTATGCTAAACAATCCACCACTGCAGGCAGTGCAGGTGGGCCTGATTATGGGCAGTGTTGTGCTGGTTTTGAGCCTGCTCTTTGCTATGCACACCTATCGGCGTGCGCACGAATTACCATCCGACGCGGCGGTTGATGTGTATATCGGACCGCTGGGCATCTGTCTGCCCGAACGCCATATCGCGCTTGTTGATGCCTATACCTCGCTGACGCACGCTTCGGTACAGGCAGGAGAACCAGCCCTGTTGCTCCTGGAAACGCGGTTCAGTAGCGTCCTGAGCCATGCTGCGCCGCAGAAGCTTGTCATTCCTGTCCCGCCTGGTCAGGAACAGGTGGCCCGGATACTGGCCGAACGTCTGCAAGCGAAGTTTGTATTGCACTAATACGCCAACGAAACTTCATCGTGATGACCAGAGTACGGGCCTGCGGCCACCGCGCACGTTCTCGATGGGTTCGGAAGGACGAAGCCGCGCCGCGCCTTCCGCATCAGGAAATGGCTCGTTGTAGTCCTGAGAGGTTTTCCATTGGGCTCCTACCCTTCAATCGTTGAATAAAAAACCGTATCATAGAAAAGTGTCCCCAACCTGCATCAGTATCATCATGGGCGATATACGTCCATATTGCCCTAGAAATGGGAATGAACACAGTCTCGTCCTCCCGATCGGAACCGTTACTCGGGTTTTATGGATCCTTGACAGCGACACACCTTTCGGCTACAATCAATAAGGTAAACATACGGCTATCAGTGTTGCACCTCAGTATAGTAAGCCAACGTAGCTCAGTTGGTAGAGCAGCTGTTTCGTAAACAGCAGGTCCGGGGTTCGAGCCCCCGCGTTGGCTCCATGTCTGGACGTATGAAACCGGCGCTTCGGGGTTGTCCCGTTGCGCCGGTTTTCTATGCTGGCTACAAATGCCACCGACGAAACGGCCGCAGCATTGCCATGCGAGGAGGTTTCTGTGTCTCGAATCGAAATGCAGCTCAACCATTATGCCAGTGAAGCTGTATTGCTTGAGGGACTACGGACGGGTGATCCCGATGCCTGTACCTATCTGGTCAAGCGGTTTTCAGGACTGGTCTACAGTCGTGCCCTCGGTATGTTGCACGATCCAGACGAGGCCGAGGGAATTTTGCAGTCAACATTTATCAAAGTCTGCAATAAGGTGCAGTTCTTCGAGGGGCGCAGTGAGTTGGGTACCTGGATTTATCGCATTGCCACCAATGAAGTGCTGATGGCACTACGCCAGCGCAAGATCTGGACAACGTCAATAGATTCTCTTGACGAGAGCCTGCCTTCTGTTGATACCCCGTTGCATCTCTGTAGTAGATCAATCGATCCAGCACACATTGTCCTGGATACAGAGATTCGTGCCCAGTTAGCAGCAGCATTACAGGCGCTGCCCGAAAGTCTGCGGATTGTCTTTATGTTGCGTGAGATGCACGGCTTGAGTACCACGGAGACAGCGCAACGGTTAGGCCTGGGTGAGAGCGCAGTCAAAGTACGCTTGCATCGGGCACGGTTGCGGTTGCGTGAACTCCTGGCAGATTATTTTGGTGTTTATGGCGAAAGAGTATAATGTCATCGTGCATTCTTACATAACGTGTCGTTGTATGATAGTATGAAACCGTCTCTGTCATCGTTCAGGTGGGGTGCTCAGGAGGGGTGTTGTCCCTCGGCGAGGCTCCTCGTTTCGGCCCGTTCAAAACGGGCCGAAACAACGGTGGGGCGGGGGCCTGCGGCCCCCGCCCCGGCTGGCGCAGGTACCACCTGAACGGTTAGACGTCTGTCGCTGGTATATCCGTACCCAATGAACATAGTGCCAGTTACGAGCGATACCATAGTTCGCAACTGGCGTGTGTAATTCTCAGCTATAACGTTTACTTATAATCTAGTTGGGTTTCGGAGCGTATTCTTTACGCTATTCTAACACTCAAGTCAGTATGTGTATACCTGAATTAGATGGTATGAAAGCCATGAATGTGGCTAAACGTAGTATATAAATCTGTACACAGCAACAGGGCATGAGTGTGGAATCGAAGCCTGATTAATTTTTTTTCAACATTTGATCCCCAAAACTCCGTGAAGCATGGTATACTTTCGGAAAATCACCAACGTATGACATCTGCGACCCCACATCAGTAGCATCCACTTTCCGCGGTGTGTTCGTCAGAGCCTCTTTCGCTCAGGAGGATTTGTACGTTGTGACGTGCGAGTGATGGCTAGCTCCCAGGCAATGCCATGGCGCGGATCGTCTTGAGAATCGAAACTACGTTTTATTTGGAATAGTGAACTGAATAACGACACCTGTATTCAGTCACTGCAAGTGCTGCCACGTATGCGCGTGGGCAGGGGAGTGTCCTGATGCTTGTCAATTTGTTTGTTGGAAACCTGCCATGGAGTGTGAATGATGCCGATCTTGAGGAGATTTTCAGTCCTCATGGTCGCGTTCAAAGTGCCCGTGTTATCAATGACCGTGATACTGGCCGCTCGAGGGGCTTCGGCTTTGTCGAAATTGATGTAGATGACATTGCGGCGGTTATTAAAGCCACCAACGGGCGTGAGATTGATGGTCGACCATTGCGGGTGAATGAGGCTGAAAATAAAGCCGGCAGTGGCGGATCGCGCCGCCCTAACCGCTCGCGTGGCGGCGATCGCTATAGTTAGGTTCGGTTATTCCTGGCTGTACAACACCGGAGTAGGTACACCATCGCAATCGCTTTTATCCACCCAGTTTCTGGTACAATGTTTACGCTGTGATACGCGTGATATATATAGTACCTTGCTGGTCTTTTTTATTTAAAGTTGTGTAGTTAACATTACGTTTGTCAGAGCTACCCGTGCCGGGTGGCTCTTTTTTCGTTTTGTTATATTAGTATGAAAGATGTATGCATACTGATCTGATTCTGACTTCTCTACGTATAAGAAAATCTGGTGGTTCTGGTTGCCCTCGTATGAGCAACGTCGATGCGGTGTCCCACCACACCTGTAGAGATCCCGATCACAACTGCGATTCTCAGCTTTCATACTGCAACGCGATGATTGTACCGCCGAGAGTCTGAACCTGGCTATGATGCACCTCCTGCCTATTTCCGCCAATTCATACCGTAGATATCATTTTCTCGATAGAATTATAGACAAGATATATATTTCTTAATCTAAACTTAACATATATTTGCTGTGTCCTTAACAGAAAGAGGTTAAAGTAGAAACAGTAGTAGATCCCTCAGAGGGCAGGTTTTACTCGTATCTATGCCATGGTAGGTTTCACCATGGCTATATGTGTGTCTGTAAGGAGGTGCCCTTCAAACCAAACAGGTCTTACCCAAAACAGGTCTTAATCTGTCTGTGTCTTTATAAGCTAAGTAATAGAAAACAAGGAGTAACCCTGTATGTTTCGTGTTGCACGACGTCATGCAGCTTTTGTGCTGCTCGTAGTCTTGATTATTCCGATGCTTGCCGCCTGTGGTGGCGGTGCAGCTACAGAACCAACTCCAACCGCGACTGCACAGGAGGAGCCAACCGCAGTCGCGGGAGCGCCAACCGAAGCGCCAACCGAAACCCCAACCAGACCAGCAGCTACGCCAACGACGGCCGCAACTGCCACACCGGGTGATACTACCGGAGATGTTAAGTTGCCGGAAGTCGATCCGGCAACGGTCAGCGGGGACATTATTATTGCCGGCAGCTCGACGGTGTTTCCATTGACCGAGGCGGTCGCCGACATTTTCCGCGAAGAGGGCTACACGGGCCAGATCTCCATTGCCGAAATCGGCACGGGGGCCGGGTTTGAACGCTTCTGTGTGGCCGCCGAAACGGATATCGCGAATGCCAGCCGTCCGATCAAAGACACAGAGCGCCAGGCGTGTATCGACAACAAGCGTGAGCCGATTGAGTTCCGGGTCGGTACCGACGCCCTGGCGGTCGTGGTGCATCCCGACAATGACTGGGTCGATGATGTGACCCTGGAAGAGCTGGCAATGCTGTTTAGCGACGACGGGGCACCGCGCCTGTGGTCAGATGTGAACCCGGACTGGCCGAGTGAGCCGGTCATTCGTTATAGCCCTGGAACAGACAGTGGCACGTTTGACTACTTCATTGAAGAGGTATTTGAGAAGAATACCGAGCCGTTGCTGACATCAGACAACGTGCAGTTGAGTGAGGACGATAACGTGCTGGTGCAGGGCGTGCTCGGTGACCGGTACTCGATTGGCTACTTTGGGTATGCCTACTACACCGAAAACCCTGGGCTGAAAATCTTAAGTATTGAGGGCGTGGAACCGACTGAGCAGACCGCAGAGGACTTCTCTTATCCGCTGGCGCGTCCGCTGTTCATCTACTCGGCCCAGCCGATTATGCAAGAAAAACCGCAGGTGGCCGCGTTCATCAACTACTACTTGACGAACGTGAATGAGGTCATTCAGGACGTGGGCTACTTCCCCGCCAGTGCCAGGGCCCTCAACACTGCACGCCAGAACTGGCTCGATGCTATGGGTATGGCTACCGGTACAGGCTCCATGGGTGCTGATGTTAAATTACCGGAAGTCGATCCGGCAACGGTCAGCGGGGACATTATTATTGCCGGCAGCTCGACGGTGTTTCCATTGACCGAGGCGGTCGCCGACATTTTCCGCGAAGAGGGCTACACGGGCCAGATCTCCATTGCCGAAATCGGCACGGGGGCCGGGTTTGAACGCTTCTGTGTGGCCGCCGAAACGGATATCGCGAATGCCAGCCGTCCGATCAAAGACACAGAGCGCCAGGCGTGTATCGACAACAAGCGTGAGCCGATTGAGTTCCGGGTCGGTACCGACGCCCTGGCGGTCGTGGTGCATCCCGACAATGACTGGGTCGATGATGTGACCCTGGAAGAGCTGGCAATGCTGTTTAGCGACGACGGGGCACCGCGCCTGTGGTCAGATGTGAACCCGGACTGGCCGAGTGAGCCGGTCATTCGTTATAGCCCTGGAACAGACAGTGGCACGTTTGACTACTTCATTGAAGAGGTATTTGAGAAGAATACCGAGCCGTTGCTGACATCAGACAACGTGCAGTTGAGTGAGGACGATAACGTGCTGGTGCAGGGCGTGCTCGGTGACCGGTACTCGATTGGCTACTTTGGGTATGCCTACTACACCGAAAACCCTGGGCTGAAAATCTTAAGTATTGAGGGCGTGGAACCGACTGAGCAGACCGCAGAGGACTTCTCTTATCCGCTGGCGCGTCCGCTGTTCATCTACTCGGCCCAGCCGATTATGCAAGAAAAACCGCAGGTGGCCGCGTTCATCAACTACTACTTGACGAACGTGAATGAGGTCATTCAGGACGTGGGCTACTTCCCCGCCAGTGCCAGGGCCCTCAACACTGCACGCCAGAACTGGCTCGATGCTATGGGTATGTAATGCAGTTTCACGTTGTTGATCAATGAATGATCAACGCGGTTGTCTTCGGCAGGAGTTCAGGGTTATCTGAACTCCTGGTTGTGCTCTCGGTAACATCTGGATGTACGCCCGTGAATTTACCAACAAATATAACATCTTGTTTTGATATCGAGTTGCTTCTGTGTCAATAACAAGACGTATGCAGTAGTTTTCTCCGTCTGCCTTTTCGCCTTCGGCAGAAGGGCACTTTTTTCTGTTTTTGACGTTATCCTTTCGGCTGATCTCAGGGGAACCTCGACGAAAAAGACGTTATGTTTAAGCAACCGCGTCACGTTCTATAAGTAACACCTATCACTCCTGAACTACCGATTTAGAGGGACAATAAAAGATTGAATAGTTATGTTATACTGTTACAGCGTACTCTTTTTTCCGCTTAACAGATTTAGTAAAACCTTAATGGAGGAAAAAACAATGGCAAATCAGGCCAGAGTAGGTGTAGAAGGACGTAGCACCGCTATATCTGGCGTAAGTGGTGAGACGTTAAATCTTCGTAAGCGATCACGCCCTGGTGAAAAGTTTATTCAGGGTCTTCTTTTTGTGTGTGGTATTATTTCGATCTTTACTACCACAGGTATTGTATATGTATTGCTAACTGAGTCATGGCGCTTTTTTGGGAGCCCGGAAGTGAGCATTATCGAGTTTCTGACATCTACCACCTGGCAGCCGCGTATTGGCGCATTTGGGATCTGGCCGCTGTTAAACTCAACGCTTATGACCAGTTTTATTGCCATGGTGGTCGCTACGCCACTGGGATTGGGATCTGCTATTTATCTGAGTGAGTACGCTACTCCACGCATACGCAGCATACTCAAGCCCGTTCTGGAGGTACTGGCCGGCATTCCCACGGTGGTCTATGGTTACTTTGCGATCAGCTTTATGACACCTTTGCTACGGGCTATTTTCGGGACGGGGACAGTGCAGATCTATAATACTGGTTCGGCCGGCCTGGTGATGGGCATTATGATCTTGCCATTGATCAGTTCAATGAGCGAGGATGCCTTAAGCGCAGTGCCGCGTTCGTTGCGTGAAGGCGCGTATGGGTTGGGCGCAACACGCCTGGAAACGGCATTAAGGATCGTTGTACCCTCGGCTTTTTCCGGTATTATTGCCGCCTTTATTATTGGTATCTCACGTGCTGTAGGTGAGACGATGATCGTTGCCATTGCCGCTGGTGCCGGGCCACGCTTTACCTTTAACCCATTCGAGGCCGCTGAAACGATGACCGGTCATATTGCGCGAATCAGCAGTGGTGACCTCGGCTTTGATACGATTGACTATAACAGTATTTTTGCAATCGGATTGACGCTGTTCATTATGACGCTGGGCTTGAATATTCTCAGCGGGTATGTCGTACGGCGCTTCCGGGAGGTGTATGAATAATGAGAGCAGAACCGATACAGCCGTTTACCCGACGGTTGCCCTATGGTGAGGACTTCAAGCGTAATATTGCCAGGCGCCGCTTCATTGGTCATATCTGGCGCTACATGTTTTTCTCCTCGCTGATTATTGGCATGATCGCGCTGGTGACATTGCTGGGAACGATTGTGAATCGTGCTTTCGGAACAATCGCAGTCCAGGAACGGGTTAATCCAGCTACACTTTCAGAGCAACCACTTGAAGAACTATCACAGGAGGAATTGCTGGCAATAGCACAGGCGAATCTTTCAGGCAATGTACGCCGTCGCCTGGATCGGGAAGAACCGCTAGAGCAACGCAGCGCGGCGGAATTGCTCCAGGTTATTGAAGAATTTGTCTTGCAACGTGAGGTCGTGAAAAGTTGGACACTGTCTGAGACGCTGTTCAATTATAGCCATATTGAGGCCGAGGCTGCCGAACAGTTCCCTAATGCACGCCTGGAGTTTAAATCGTGGGTCAGTTGGGACTTTGTGGTAAGGCCTATGTCACGCACACCGGCACTGGCCGGGATTCGCACGGCGTTGCTCGGTTCGACGTGGATGATACTGATAACGATGCTGATCGCTTTTCCGATCGGTGTTGGTGCGGCGATTTACCTGGAAGAGTATGCTCGTGACAACCTGGTCAACCGTATTATTCAGACCAATATTAATAATCTGGCGGGGGTACCCTCAATTATCTATGGAATGCTTGGTCTGGCTATCTTTGTACGTAACCTGGAATATCTTACGAGCGGGCGGTTTATGGGTGAAGGCATGGGTGCCGCCAATGGTCGCACATTGATCTCGGCCGCGATGACGATGGCCTTGCTCATCCTGCCGCTGATTATTATCAATGCCCAGGAAGCGATTCGGGCCGTGCCGAACTCATTGCGTCAGGCCAGTTATGGGTTGGGAGCGACGAAGTGGCAAACGATCTGGAATCATGTACTACCAGTGGCCCTACCAGGTATTCTTACCGGCACGATTCTGGGGATGTCACGGGCTGTAGGTGAGACAGCACCATTGATAGTGATCGGTGCTGCCACCTATATTGTCACTGATCCGTCCGGGCCATTTTCCAGTTTTACCGCCCTGCCCATCCAGATTTACAACTGGACATCGCGTCCGCAGGATCAGTTTCGTGATATTGCGGGTGCAGGGATTGTGGTGTTGTTGATCTTGCTGTTATCACTGAATGCAGCAGCTATCCTACTGCGTAATCGTTTTCAGAGGAGTCTCTAATGAAAATTATGAGTGATCCCGATCCATCGAACCGGAATGCTATTGAAACACGGGCGATGAGTGTCTACTATGGAGCCTTTCGCGCCGTGAAGGAAGTGAGCTTCTCGATTGAAAGCCAGAAGATCACAGCATTGATCGGCCCTTCGGGATGTGGCAAGAGTACGGTGTTACGTTCCTTCAATCGCATGAACGATCTGATTCCGGTGGCACGTACCGAAGGCGAAGTCATCTTCCACGGGCAGAACCTGTATGGCCCTGATGTGGACGCAGTGGAGGTACGCCGCCGAATCGGAATGGTCTTCCAGAAGCCAAATCCCTTTCCCAAGTCGATCTATGAGAATATTGCCTTTGGCCCCCGTATTAATGGCTGGAAGGGCACGAAGGCCGAGATGGACGATCTGGTGGAGCAGTCGCTGCGTGGTGCAGCGTTATGGGACGAGGTCAAGGATAAACTGAAAGAAAGTGGCCTCTCGCTGTCGGGTGGGCAGCAACAGCGTCTGTGTATTGCGCGGGCACTGGCGGTCGAGCCTGAAGTGATTTTGATGGACGAGCCGTGTTCAGCGCTTGACCCGATCTCGACGTTGAAGATTGAGGAGTTGATGTTTGAGTTGCGTCGTCAGTACACAATTATTATTGTGACGCACAATATGCAGCAGGCGGCGCGTGCCTCAGACTATACGGCATTCTTCCTGATGGACGAGGATCGAGCGGGAATGTTGGTAGAGTATGGCCCTACCGATCAGATCTTTAAAGATCCAAAAGACGAGCGCACCGAGCAGTATATCAGCGGGCGCTTCGGCTAATTGTAGTTTGTGGTATGTGGGGCGCGAAGCCTGGTTTTAACCCAAAACTGCGAAGTTATGAAATCCGTCAGTCAAACCCCGGTGGCAGCCCTAAGGCACTGCCCTTATTGATGTGGCATAGTAAACGCGGCTTCCAGGCTGAAGCCTGGATGGAGCCTGGTCAGGCTCATACTACAACGAGACATCACCTGGGGGAGGAAGGCGCGACGCGGCCTCGCTCCTCCGAAACTACTGTATCTGATGCGGCGCGGTCTCACCCCATCAGAAAGGGAACATGCGCGGGGCCTGCGGCCCTTACACCCCTGTCGCATAGAACGAAAATCTGGGTTCTGGTCTTCATCACTCATTCAGGACTGCTATACGCGGCCATCATTCATCAATGTCTGGCTCGTGCCCGGCAGGTCAGCGTCAGGAACGGGCGGTGTGGTGGGGATGGGCGTTGCTGGCGGTACTGGCGTAAAGCTGTCGGTCGGTCGGTCAAGTGGCGGGAGTGCTGGTGTGATGGCAGTTTCGGTCATGGTGGTAGACATTGTGGGAGCGACTATCGGGCCAGGGTACTGATCGGGCGGTGGTGGCGGTGATGGCGGTGGTGGCGGTGGTTCTGGCACAATTGACGGTGGTTCAGTGTCAGTGGTTTCAGTCGCAGGCGGCACCGGAGTGGCGGTGGCTTCGGGCGACGGTTCTGGCTCAACTACGGAAGTGTCGGTTGGTGTTGGGGAAATCGGTGGCTCGGTCGGTGGTGGCTCGGTCGGCAGCAATTCAGGTTCGGTCGTTATCAATGGTGGTTCGGTAACCATGGTGTCTGGGGGAATAATGACCGGAGGTGAAGCCGGCACGATTGTGGGCACTGGGGTCGGTGTGGTTGTTGCAATAGTTTGTGGTATTGGCGATGCCGGAGCTGGCGTGGCCGTTTCTGTGGGCGCTACGTCCAGTGGTGGTGGTACGACTTCTCCGCCCGGTATCGGTGCTGCAGGTGCATCGCCAGGCAGGGTGGCCGTTGGCAGCGTCACACTATTGGCATCGCTACTCCATCCACGCAGCAGCAGCGCCAGCAGCATCAGGAGCATAAAGCCGATGATCAGCAGCAGAATGGTGCGGTTCAGGGTATTGTTTCCTGGTTGCCGGGCCGATTGGCGGGCAGGATAGCGCACACTGCTGGCCGGGGGAGGGGCGGTGGGTACTGCTGGCGCTGCTGGCGGTGGTGGTACGGGTGGTATCGAGGAATGCCCCGATGGTTGGGCGACAGGCGCTGCTGCTACCAGCGGTGGTGGTGCAACGACAGGTGGGTGTGAGGCGGCTGTTGCCTGATCTTTGCCGAGCGAGATCGTTGGCTGGCCAGACGAGTCCGCAGGCTTAACCAGATCGGCGATTTGCTGGCTGGAAGCCAGCGGTATCCCGTGCTGGTGGGCTATGGCTTGCAGAGCCGCAACCATGGTGGCGCCATTGCTGTAGCGCAGGGCCGCATCCTTGGCCAGCGCTCGCATGAATACCAGATCGAGTTCGCCAGGGATGTGCGGTGCAATGCGGCTGGGCGGCGGTGGGGGTGTTTGTGCATGCGCAATGATCAACTGTGGCGTCGCTCCCGAAAACGGCACACGCCCGGTAATGATCTCATAGGCTACGACTCCCAGTGAGTAGAGATCGCTGCGGCCATCGACGCGGCTTGCTTGGGCCTGCTCAGGCGAAATATATTCCGGGGTACCCATAAAAACCCCCGTACGCGTCAGGCGCTCTGTATCCGCATCAGGCATCTGGGCGATGCCGAAATCGGTCAGCAATACCCGTCCATCCCGATCAATCAAGACATTGTGAGGTTTGACATCACGGTGAACCGCACCCCGGCTGTGGGCATAGTCAAGCGCCTGTGCCAGTGGATCGAGGATGCTGATGGCATAGCCCAACCCCAGGGCACCACGGTCTTCAAGAATGGCGTGTAACGAACGCCCATGCACGAACTCCATCGCAATAAAATGCAGGCCATCCTTCTCACCCACATCATAGATCGTCACAATCGCCGGATGGCGCAGATTGGCGGCCGTAATTGCTTCACGCTCAAAGCGACGGGCAAACTCTGGATCCATACCAAGTTGCGGTGCCAGCACCTTGATCGCCACCGGGCGTTGTAGCAGTGTGTCCACAGCGCGATACACGCGCGCCATGCCTCCCCGCCCGATTTCCTGTTGAATTTCATAGCGGCCAAGCCGTCGTCCGACTAGCTGTGTCAAGGTGCAGGACTCCTGATCCGTGACGATATAAGGCGAAAGTACTGTGGTATTTTTATCGTCGTGTATGGTATAATCGAGGATAACTATGGCGATTGTACCATATTGCTGGTCGGGTTTCAAAAGCTCCTGACCAACAAGTGCATAGTATTGCCTGTTCATTGGAATGGAGATGAGCCAGCCCCCTCGTTCGGGCTGATGAGCAGTTCGAAACGATGTTGCGTACGCTTCATCGACATAGGAACGCTGACCTGGAGGATCGTCCCTATGCAGCCCATCCCTGCACCAAGATTAACAATTAAATGTCAGGATGGCGACTATCGGGAGTTGGAGTGGGATAAGGCCGTACTCACGGTAGGTCGCGATGTTGCTAATGATCTGATAATCAATCATCGGCTGGCATCGCGTCGTCATGCGCGGTTTGAACAGGATGAAACAGGGTTTTATATTCGTGATGTAGGGAGTACCAATGGTACGTATGTGAATGGTGAGCGCATTGATGGGGTGCGACAACTCCATAATCAAGATCAGATCGTGATTGCCGACACGATTATTACGTTTCAAGATCCGGAGGCGACCGTCAAGGGGGTACTACCACCAGAGGTATTACAGGCTGCACGTGAGGAGTTGCGGGTTGATAGTCGCTCGAAAGAAATATTTATTAAAGGGCAGCCGCTCGATCCACCGCTGACCGTGAAGGAGTTCCAGTTACTGGAATTGCTGTATAATCGCAAGGGGCAGGTGGTCAGCAAGGAAGAAATTGCTCACACGGTGTGGGATTATGAAGTATTTGACTACAACGCCATTGATGCGCTAGTTTATCGTGTTCGGCAGCGAATCGAACCGGTGCCGACCAATCCGCGTTATCTGGTGACGCAGCGTGGTTTTGGCTATCGGTTGCTTACGACGCCAGATTGATCGAGCAGTCCTGCCTATGAGCCAGATAACATATACTGCGCCCAACCGACTGCGAGGCATCGTGGCTGTTCCCGGCGATAAATCCATCTCACATCGAGCCATCATTGTGAATGCGCTGGCGGCTGGTGAGGCGCAGATAACCCATTTTCTGACGGGTGCGGATTGTCTCAGCACCATCGCCTGCATGCAAGCCCTGGGTGTGCCAATAGAACGTCAGGATACGACCGTGCGGGTTACAGGCGTTGGCCGATACGGGTTGCAGGAAGCGGCCGATGTGCTGGACTGTGGCAATAGCGGTACGACGCTACGGTTGCTGGCTGGCTTGCTGGCCGGGCAGCCGTTTTTTAGTGTGTTGAGCGGTGATGCCTCGCTCCGTTCACGTCCACAACGACGGATTGTTGCGCCGCTACGCGGATTGGGTGCGCAGCTTGATGGGCGTATGGATGGTGATCGTGCGCCATTGGCGATCCGCGGCTCTCCTTTACACGGCGGTGTCTATGAGTTACCCGTTGCCAGCGCCCAGGTCAAGTCGGCACTGCTACTGGCCGCCCTTGGCGGCGATGCACCGCTGACCTTGAGCGGGCGGATTGACTCGCGGGATCATACCGAGCGCATGCTCATAGCGATGGGTATTGATCTGCAGATAACGGCCACGAGCATTACCCTGCATCCGCCCACGACAACGAATCAGTTGCAACCCCTGTCGCTGCGTGTGCCGGGCGATCCATCATCGGCCGCGTTCTGGTGGGTGGCAGCGGCCATACATCCCGATGCCGAGATTACGACAACCGGCGTCTGCCTGAACCCAGGGCGCATCGGAGCACTGGATGTACTGCGGGCGATGGGCGCACATATCTGGATCACAAACCAAGAGACAGCCGGCAGTGAGCCAGTCGGTGACGTAACGGTATGCTCGTCAGCTTTGCGTGGCACTCAGATCGATGGTGCGTTGATCCCACGCCTGATCGATGAGTTGCCCGTGCTGGCACTCGCGGCTGCAGGGGCATATGGTCATACTACGATCCGTGATGCGCAGGAGTTGCGGGCCAAAGAGACGGATCGGATTGCGACCGTGGCAGCGGGTTTGCAGGCGCTGGGGGTACAGGTTGAGCCGATGACCGATGGCTTAACGATTGCAGGCACAGGCGACCCGACATTGCTGCGTGGCACAACCCTGTCTAGCCATGGTGATCATCGGTTGGCAATGACCTGGGCTGTGGCCGGGCTGGTGGCTCGTGGCGAAACAACGATTGTTGATGCAGACGCTGTGGCGGTCAGCTATCCAGGGTTCTGGGAGGACATAGGCAGGCTGTGTAGAAACGACTGAAGCCGTTTCTTATATAGCCCCCCTCCTGCCATTCACCGGGACTCCGATGCTTCACCACGGATGTCAGCTTGCTATTGCAACTGGATCGCTGGTGTCCAGGCTTCAGCCCGGACGGAGCCAGATCCGGGGTAAAGCCTGGACTTCGATTGACCATTGGGATAGGCTTGCTCTCCATATGTCACATCGAAACCTAATATCTGAAACCTTGTTCAATGTTCCGCCTTCAGCTTTGCGAGAAAATGTTTACCTTTCAGATCGAAGTTTACACAACCGGGTTATTGATCAGCGGCACATACGACCTGCCACTTTATCGACGGGTCAGCAATGCGCTCAACAGCGGTATGTATCGCTATATTACGCTGCACGACGCGACGATAGCGCCACTCAGCCACCCGCAGCATACCAAAAAGGTTCCCCAGTTGCTGGTAGATTGGCGAGGTGCGTTGCTGGTGGCGGTACTCGCAGAGCCCCCACCGCCACCCGATTTTCAGCCCGAAGAGATGCCTCCGCGTGCACCGCAGCCGATGATGTTCTTTACGACGGCATTTGCGTTGCGGGCCAATTTTTACCGCCGGCCTGATTTAGATCTGACCGAGACGCTGGAGCGCACGAACGATGATTTTCTGGCGATCAGCGATGTCCACATTTTCCCGCTGGGGGTCGGGCAGCCGGTAGCACGTGACTTTGCATGCCTGAACCGGGCGCATATTCAGGCTATGTACGCACCGGGCGACACTGCGCTGCCGGTACGTAAACCGTCAGCGCACGGCGCTGCGGAAGGCTGAAGCAAGCGGTGATACTTGATGATTAGATGGTTGTCTGGGTGCCTTGATGTACAGACATGTTCTGCAGCTTATGAGGAGTCCTGGGTGAAAATTCTGGTAACAGGCGGTGCAGGCTATATCGGTAGTATTACTTCGGCCGAACTGGTGCAGGCCGGTCACGACGTTATTGTTTTTGATAATTTGTACCAGGGGCACACAGCCGCCGTACCCCCTGAGGCAACCTTCGTTGAGGGTGATCTGGCTGATCTGCATGCAGTGCAGCAACTGTTTGCTGCGCATCCGGGTATTGATGGTATCATGCATTTTGCTTCGTATACGCTGGTAGGCGAGAGTATGCAGCAGCCATTGAAGTATCTGCGTGACAACCTGGTCAATGCCGCCAACCTGTTGGAGCAGGCGATTGCGCATAATGTACGCCGCTTTATTCTCTCTTCCACGGCCAATCTGTTTGATGACCCGGAGCGTCTGCCGATTGATGAAACCGAGCGGATCGTCCCTGGTTCACCGTATGGCGAGTCGAAGTTTTTTATCGAACGACTGTTGCACTGGTTTGGGCGGCTGTATGGCCTGCGTTATGCCTGTCTGCGCTACTTTAATGCCTGTGGCGATACCCCTGACCGTGGCGAGGATCATGATCCGGAAACACATTTGATCCCGCTGGTATTACAGGTGGCGCTTGATCAGCGTCCACATATTACGGTGTATGGTGACGATTATCCCACCCCAGATGGCACCTGCGTCCGAGATTATATTCATGTGGTAGACCTGGCCCAGGCACATATTCTAGCAATGGAAGCGCTGGATCGGCTGGGGAGCCGCACGTACAACCTGGGCAACGGCGAGGGGTTCAGCGTGCTGGAGGTCATTGAGACAGCCCGGCGAGTCACCGGGCATCCCATCCCGCATGTCATTGGCCCGCGGCGGCCGGGTGATCCGGCGGTACTGATTGCTTCCTCGGAGACCATCCGGCGCGAGCTAGGCTGGCAACCACGCTACCCATCCCTGGAGGACATTATGCGCAGTGCCTGGGATTGGCATCGCCAGCATCCACATGGGTATGGCGGGCACCAGGGGGCAGCCACGTTGCATATGCGGCGTATGTAGGAATGACGTTCGTCCTTTCTGACGCCATAATAAACGGCGAACGTCGTTCCGACGTATCTTTTAACATCCTAGTGGTCAACCACCAGGAGCACTGCGGCATGCAACGAACATCCATGTCATAGTAAGCCCTGTCGAACCATCGCCTGGCAGATGCACTGCCAGGTGGTGTGATCCTTTGCTCGCTGGCGCTCGCTCAGGATTCAGGATGCTATGGTGGGCGTTGGGCGCTGGCTCAGAATGCCATAGAGGGGTGCTGCGCCCTCCGCCGCCCACATTGCAACCGGTTGTCAGTGCCTCCGCTCATCATTTTCTCATCATCGGTTATAATAGGTGCTCTGAATAGTACCCGATTCGTTAGTGCCGGGCATATGAGTCATTTACCAGAGCGAATTGGTAACTACATTCTCGAGCGTGAAATAGGGCGAGGCGCAACCAGTGAAGTCTGGCTGGCACGCCACGCTCATCTTGAGCAACGCCAGGTGGCGGTGAAAATACTCATGGCGCAGGATCGGGAGACAATCCAACGCTTTAACCGCGAAGCCAATCTGATCAGTCGTTTACAGCACCCACATATCGTGCAGATACTGGACTACGGCTACTATGCGCCGTTCTACTGCACGGTGATGGAGTATGTTCATGGTGGCTCGCTGCGCCAGTTGCTGGATCGGCAGCGTTGCCTGCCACCGCAAGAGGCGCTGCTGATCTTCAAGCAGATTGCCTCTGCGCTGGACTATGCCCACCAGATGCACATTGTTCACCGTGATGTCTCACCGGGCAATGTGCTGCTCGAACAGGCCACGGGGCGGGTGCTGCTGACTGATTTTGGCATCGCTCGTGAGTTGAAGCACTCGATTACCGTGCCCTCCTCGATTATGGGGACGCCAGGGTTCTGGTCGCCTGAGCATGCGCATTCAGCGACCATGGTGACACATCTCTCGGACATTTACAGCCTGGGCGTAGTACTGTATGTGATGCTCAGTGGTGATTTGCCATGGGACGAGGTGCCTGGCCTGCCGGATCATGCCTTTGGGCCACCGTTGCCGCTCAAGCAGCGCGGGGTCACGAACCTGCCACCCGATATTGACCGCGTTATCCAGATTATGCTATCCAACGACCCGGCACGGCGGTTTCCCACCGCTCAGGCTGCAGTCGAGGAGTTGGAACGTATTTTTGCGCGGCACCAGATGCCGACCCAGGTGATGACCCCGGGAGAGGCCGCCGATGTGCGCTATCCGTTGCGAGCAGACGACGCCCAGCAGCAAGCAATTGAGGCCGCACTTGGCCCAGACTTGATCCGCGCTCCACTCGCTGCTGCTGAACAGCGGGCGCTGGCGTTATGCCAACCGGCGGCCATCACAGCGCTGCTCGATGCCTGGTCGGCACAGGGGCGCTTGCGACGGGCTGCGCTAGGACGGTTGGCGCGTATCCACAAGGTCAGCAGCCAGAATATCTATTTCTATCGGCTGGAAGTGCTGTATGAGCGCCGAAGCCCGCCGGCTGATCTGGAAGAGCCAGATTATGACGCCCGCGAGTTTCCGTTGGAGCCAGAGCGTGACCAGTGGCAGGTGGTGTTGCCACCACCGCAGGAGTTCAAGGCTGATCCCGGTGGACAGGTGGTGCTGCCCGGTTCGGTGCGGGTGATCAGTTGTAGCGCCTGTGGCGGTAAAGGCAAACTGGTGTGCAAGCGTTGCAAAGGCAAGCAGCGCGTCTATATCACCCGCCCTGTGGAAGCACCGCTTGTCGAGCCGGTCAGCTGTGAGAGCGGGCAGCATGCGGCCGCGATCACCAGTGCATCTCATCCAGCGGTGGCGATCACCAGTCCAACAGCGGTACCGCGCACCGAGCGTGTGCTGGTGCCATGCCCGGAGTGTGAGGGCCATGGCGGGTTTACCTGCGCGCGTTGTAATGGCACGGGACGCCTGGTACAGCGCCGTGTCTCTACCTGGCAACGCTATCCCGCCATCTGGTTTGAACACGACGAACTACTGGAGGTCGAAGGGCAGTGGCTGATCGATACCTGTGCGATGCATGAAATCTACCGCGAACGTGTCAGTGCTGGCTGTCGCCCGGAATGGCTGCAAGTACCTATCCTGGCGGATATGGTACAGGAGGCGCAGAAGGGTACCGATGCCGATACCCGCATTGTGTTGAGCGAGGTAGCGATCGGCTTTATTCCCATTTCGCGTCTGCTGTTCGATCTGGGCCAGACGACGGAGGCACTCGACGAAGCCGACCTGTATCACCTGACGATCTATGGCTTTGAACATATTATTCCACCCGACTGGCGCTTTCTTAACTGGGAGCGGGTTATTTTTATCTGTGTAACCGGATTTCTGGTCATTCTGGTGGCTCTGTTTGGTTTTTTTGCCTTTACACGATGATGCAATACGAGAGCATAGATGCAAGAGAAGGAATCACAGGTCAGGCTATGCCAGAGTCTGCCTCGTAAGGACTGTCTCCTTGGAAGCAGGCAGCGAAGATACCTGCCCCTGGGGTCGGTGCATTATGATGTAGCCGTGGACGGCGGTTGTTCCCGTGATGCCAGTCTATAGGAAACTCGACAATCTGTGGTAAAATTCGCGTAAATGCGCCGCCGGTCAGATATGATGTGCTAGCAACATATCTCGATCGAATCCTATGGCCATCAATGGTAGCGACCATCGTGCTGACCGCATAATATTGGTGTTCACCCGACGTACACAAGTTACACGGCGGTATGTTCAACTCGCTTTTTCGCCTGCGGCAGCGTGGGAAAAACAGAAACAGTATCGCTCTGCCGCAGGCGAAAAAGACGTTGTGTTTGAGCAACCGCATACATCCTGTTACTTATTTTATTCCCGGCAGAGGTGGGGTGTTCCTGGCCTCTCATATGAACGGAGCGATGGGTAATGCTGGTCACATACCAGGGAAAGGAGTGCATACAACTGTTGCTGTGCATGGCATGGAATGACTGATCACTACACCTGCCTCTGGCGCAGGTGCTCGTCCGATTCAAACTGACCGTGTTATTGCTGTTCTTGTTTATTGCATATTAAGAAGAGGCACGCATGAACATTCCACGCTTGTGTCGGCCCATATCGCGGATGCAGAGCATGAGGCTGATCCGCAACTGGCGTATATTGTCGCTCATGCTGGTCATGCTGCTGGCCCTGAGCGGGCTTGGGGCCAGGATATTTGCGAGTCCTGTCAGTTTTCTAACTATCGAAATAGCGAGTGAGGGGGGTATCAATGTCCCCGAAGACGTTGGGCAGGCCATCTTTCGCCTACGGCTCAGTGCCCCGGTGGATCAGCCGGTGAGTATTGATGTGAGTACAGTTTTTCCACCTTTATTTCCACCACCACCACCAATACCACCGCCTCCGGCGGCAACACCGGGTGCGTCCTGCACTGCCACGATGGACTATATTCAGAAGACCGAGACGATAACCTTTGCGCCTGGTGAGCAGGTCAAGGATTTTCTGGTTACTATTTGCGATGACACGGTGAACGAGCCAGATGAGGCGTTCACGGTGCAGTTGACCAGTCTGGTGGCTCCGGGATCGCCACCTGTTGTGCTGAATCAGGCTTTTATTACAGCCGTTATTAAAGACAACGATCTCGGCCCACGCGTGCGGCTGACCGCACCACCGCCGACGAATGAGGGAAATGCGGGATCTACTAATTTTACATTCACTGTCACCTTGCTTGATACGACCGAGGTGCCGGTGAACCTGAGCTACTCGGTGTCGCATGGCACGATTAATCCGACGAATAACGCTGATTTCGCGGTTCCCTTCGCAACTCTCCAGAATGTGAATATTACTATTCCGGCGGGGCCGGCGGGTACGCAGGGTACCTTTCCCATTCCCGTGTCTGGGGACACGACCTACGAACTCAATGAGACCTTCACGGTGACGATTACACCGGTGGATGATACTGCACGTATTGATCCCAACAATCCCAGCGATGCCATCGCGACGGCGACAATCCTTAATGACGATCCGCCACCAACGGTCAATATTGTCGCCCCAGCGCCACAGAATGAGGGCAATAGCGGCACGACACCGTTTAACTTCACGGTTAATGTCACCGGTGATACGGCGGTGCCGATCGAACTCAATTATGTGTTGACGCCGATTACCGCCAATGCCCAGGATTTCGTGAATTTTGCTGCTATCAGCACCGGCACATTGACAATCCCACCTGGTGCGTCATCGGGAACGATCACCATTCCAGTGCGGGGCGATACGATTTATGAGGCTGATGAGACATTCTCGGTGACTATCACCAGTGCCACGCCGCATTCTGTGGTGGGCACCGGGACGGCAACGGCGACGATCCTGAACGATGATGGGCCACCGACAGTAAATATTGTTGCCCCACCACCCCAGTTCGAGGGTAACAGCGGCACAACGCCATTCGAGTTCACGGTCAATGTAACCGGCCCGGAGACCGAGTTGCCGATCAACCTGAACTGGTCAGTTGTGCATATCAATACCGACGATGCTGATTTCGCGGTACCCTTCGGGACACTCCAGAATGTCCCGCTCACTATTCCAGCCGGTAATCGATCCGCAACGATCACGATCCCGGTGCAAGGCGATACACAGTATGAAGCCGATGAGGTGTTTCGTGTGGTTATCAGCGGTGTGGTTAACGCAAACCCCGGAAGCACCACTGCTGATGCGACGATCCTGAATGACGATCTGCCGACGGTAAACTTTGTCACGACCAACTCAACCCAGATAGAAGGTAATCCACCAACGACGACCGATGTCACAATTGCCGTCACCCTGAATGCGCCGGTCTTTGCCGGTCAGCCCTCGGTAAGTGTGCCCTTTGTGGTGACGCCCGGTAGTACGGCAACGGCCGGTCAGGACTACACGATCATGACACCGTCGCCACTCGTCTTTAATGTCGGTGAACAGACAAAGAATATCGTGGTGCGCGTTATTGGGGATCTCTTAAACGAAGATCCCGAGACCGTCATTCTGACGTTGAACGCAACCCCGGATGCTATTCTGGGAGCGCCATCCACGCATGTGCTGACGATCATTGATGACGATCCGCTACCAAGCGTTGATTTTGTATCAAATGCAAGCAGTTTCGACGAGGGTGATGGCACGGTAGCCATTCCGGTACAGTTGAATACGCCATCCGGTCGCACGGTCACGGTAGATTACCGTGTTATTGGGGGCACGGCCACGAGCAATGCGGACTATGTGCTGGCAGATGGCCGATTAGAATTCCCAGCAGGTACCACCACGCAGAACATCTCGGTCGAAATTATTGACGACACAATTTCGGAGGGAGCCGAAACGGTCATTATCGAGTTGTTCAATCCGGTCAATGCGGTGCTGGGGACGACCAATAATCCGCATACCATGACCATCTTTGACAACGATGGCCCACCGAAGTTTGACTTTGAGCTTGCCACAAGCAGCGTGGCTGAGAATGTGGGCACGGCGACAATCACGGTGCGACTGTCACCCGCTGCAAATCAGCCGGTGACGGTGGACTTTACGGTTACCGGTGGTACCGCAGTGGCGGGGACAGATTATACTTTGCTGACGACCAGTCCCTTAACCTTTGCACCCGGCACGACTGAACAGACGATCAATGTGCAAATTATTGATAATGCACTGTATCAACTGGATCGGACGCTCGAATTGACGCTGAGCAACCCGAGCGGTGGTAATCCGCCCGATCAGGCCATACTGGGCAATATTCTGACGCATACGCTCACTATCATTGACAATGATGGCCCGACCGTGAGCTTTGCCCAAGCCAGCGCAACGGTAGCCGAGAATGGAGGCAGCATCAATGTCACGCTGAACCTGAGTGCGCCACTCCTGCCGGGTGATACCGCCACTGTCGGGTTCACATTTGCCGGGAGCGCTGTGCGTGACACCGACTTTAGTATGCCCGATACGATTACCTTTGTTCCGGCTGATGGTACGAGTAAGACCTTCACCATCCAGATTATCGACAATCTAGTGGACGAACCGGACAAGACGGCCGTGTTGACCTTGAACGTTCCTGCCGGTGAAAATCTGAGCGTGGGATCGCCGGGAACGTTCACGCTCACGATACTGGACAACGACAACTCGCCCATTGCCGCCAATGATACCTACGAAGTTGATATGAATACGGTGTTGAACGTACCGGCACCCGGCGTGCTGGCGAACGATACCGATCCCGATGGCGGGGCACTGACGGCGGAACTGGTGGCAGGGCCGACCAATGGGACGCTCACGTTGAATACCAATGGCTCGTTCACCTATACGCCCAACCCGGACTACTTTGGTGCCGATAGCTTTACCTATCGTGCCCGCGATCCTGGCTTGAATGCCTCGAATATTGCGACCGTGAATATCCGCGTCAATCCGGTTAACAGGCCGCCCGTGGCGGTTGACGATGAGTTTACGGTAGTTGCCAACAGTATTGACAACATCCTGGATGTGTTGGCGAATGATACTGACCCGGATGGGCATACGTTGCTGATCGACGTTATCGAGACACAGCCCACCAATGGTGTAGCGTTGATCGATCCGGATCGCAGAGCGGTCGGCTATACTCCCAACCGTGGGTTTGTCGGTCAAGACAGCTTTGTCTATCGTGTGTGTGATGATGGGTTGCCGGAGCCGCAGTGTGTTACTGCCACGGTAACGATCATCGTTACGCCAGACCCGACTGCAGGACGTCAGGTGTATCTCCCGTTGATCATCAATAGACCAGCCGTGCCCCCGCCACCGCCGCCACCACCGACCAATCAGCCTGATCTGGTGGTTGAGAGTGTCAGGCTCATTCCGAACAAGACCGACTTTACGGCAGGTGAGCCGGTGAGGATTGAGGTGGTGGTGCGGAACCAGGGGACTGTTGCCACCAATCGGGGCTTCTGGGTTGATCTCTACATCAACCCCCAGAATGCGCTTGGGAATCCGGTGACGCCGGGGGTTAATCTGCGCTGGAGCGATCTGTGTCGGTCTGATGCCACCGAAGCGACGCCCTGTGTGTATGGTATTGCCTGGGCGGTGGAGCAACTGCTCGATCCAGGGCAAACGATCACGTTGACCTCGGCCGCGGTGCCCTTCCCCGATCCCGCTGGTTACAGCCGCTGGCCGGGTTACTTTGTTGCCGGTACAACGTCGCTGTATGTGCTGGTCGATAGCTGGAATCCGGGGAACATCAGGGGCGCGATTGAGGAAAGCGACGAGCAGAACAATGGTCTGCTGCTACCCGGGCTTTCGGTGACCGGAACCAACCCGGCACTGCCGGCCGATGTCTGGAAGCCTATCACACCACGTCCCGTGCTACGCTGATCCAGTTTTATCATGAAAGCGGTACGCACACAAAGAAGCTCTGTTAAAAAAGGGAGTGTGCGGGACAAAGTCCCGCACACTTTCCTGACCGCCGTTGCGCGGCGGTCAGAAACAGGATTTTTGGAGGGCTGTGCCGCTCATGTTCTGTCCGTAGTGGACAGAAATCGGGTTCCTGGAGGGCGTTCTCTGACCGTCAACACAGCGGCAGCTATGCTGCCACACTCCATATCCCTTTTTGGACAGGCTCTAAGATGACACGAGTTACCCGGTCGCTTGAACCAGATGTCTTTCTGGCTTGCGGTAGCGTAGAAGAACTATATTAACGGTAAGGAGCCGAATATGCGAAGACGTTTTGTCATCGTTTTGTATGGATGTTGCGTAGCGTTCTTGCTCGCATTGAGTGTGAGTCTGTTGCCAGTATCAGAAACAGTGCTGGCAACCGATGTCGCACAGCAAGAACCACCGCCACGCCCACCGATTAACCCATTGCCACCACGTCCGCCGATTGATCCACCGCCACCACCACCACCACCGCCACCACCACCACCACCACCACCACCGCCGCCAGATCCGCCGCCACCGCCGCCACCACCGCCACCGCCGCCACCGCCGGACAGTACACCAACAGTGACACCAACGGCGACACCAACGGCGACACCAACGGCGACACCAACGGCGACACCAACGGCGACACCAACCGTACCACCACCAGCACATGATGGTCGCCGCCGAGCAACACCGATACCAGTACCAGACGGTCGGATTATTGGAACAGTGTTTGACCAGAATAATGTGCCGGTGCCGAACGTCGAAGTCAGCGTGGGTGGCGTCATTGTGCGCAGCAATGCCAATGGTAACTACGAACGTGCCCGGTTGTTCCCTGGTATTTATGTGTTGCGGCTGCGCTTGCTGCCCGCTGAAGGTAAACCGCAACAGGGGAATATTCTGTTGCTATTGGGGCGTAATGAGACTATTGTTCAGGATTTGTATATGACGCGCTGATCCACCCGTGCCCACAAAGTTAGTACAGTCGATGCGACACCGAGGCCACTGGCACTGCCGATGGTCTCGGTGTATGCAGGCAAAGCGCGAGATGTCTGCTACCAGGCGGCTGTAGTTGTCTCCGCTTGCAGATGAGAAACTACGGGTAAGCGGTGCGAAATCGGCCTCTGCGCTGGCTTTGGTAGGCCGCTTCGCGGTCTTCGGAACAAGAGCCAGAGCCTTCCAGCTCCCGGCGTGACAATGAACGACAACGGTAGTACTAATAACGCACCTGCACCGGCGTGCCGACCGGTGCCCAGTCGTAGACCCAGGCTGCCGCCCACAGCGGCAGATTGATGCACCCGTGACTGAGACGCCAACCAGATCCAAACGCATTATGCCAGTAGGTACCGTGCATCGCTACATCTCCATAGATATACATCGCATGCGGCACATTCGGCACACGATAGGACTCGCCCCCCAGGTTGCCACTCATCGTCTGTAGGGGCACTTTTGCATAAATCGCAAAATTTCCGGGCGGCGTGTTAAAGCCATCCTTCCCCGTTGTGACCGGAGCATCAAACACGAGCGTGTTACCCTCGTAGGCATATAGCCATTGCTGACTGATGTTGACCACAATCGACTTGTGCCCGCCGCCTTTTCCGGGCGCAGCAGCGGGAGCCGGTGCCACAACGACTGGCTGTCGGGCGGGCGCAGCAGGCACGACAGGCGGTATGGTGGGCACCGGGGTTGGTAGAGGCGTTGGTGTCAGTGTGGGCGTGGGCGTATCCACCACCAGCACCGGCTCGGCCACGGTTGTCACAGTAGCCGTGTCATAGCCGCGGAGCAGCGCCAGATCATGCCCCAGTGGGCTGATACGCACCGCGTCGGGGGTTGTGCCCGCAGACGGATCATACTCCAGGCGTCCACGCTCGAAGTACTGTACCAGCAGCAGCTGATGACCGATGTATTCCCAGAGCGGCGTACTGATCGGATAGCCAAATGACACCAGGCCATCGTAAGCTTCCCAGAACGACAGGAATGGCTCGCTCAGCGTGTAGGCAGTGGCCGTGAACAGTCGCTCGTGTTCTTCGTCAATAGGACGGACAGGAGCGGGTTGGAACGTGCGCCACAACGCCCTGGCATAGTCGGCCCCAATTCGTCCTCGCAAAATAGTGCCCCCCTCAAGCTCCGGATGATATTCGAGGCGTGCTCGTTCAAAGTACTGAACCGTGATACCATCTTCGTCCAGCACCTCCGTCACGGGGAGGCCCAGCAGGTATTCGCCACCGTGGTCGCGCCAGTAAGACAGGAAGCCGTATGTGTTATCAACAGTGTGGCCAGTAGCCGCGAACCAGCGGCTATGTTCCTGTGCGTGCAGTGGGTGGGCCAATATGCCCAACATAAGTAGACCGGGCAGTAAGCAGATGATTCCAATGCGTATCGAACTGCGGATTAACGAGTTCCTCATTCCTTGTACTCCTTGCACCCGCTTCGAGGGCGTTTGAGGGGATATTGCTTATTATAGCCCTGACATACCGAAAGTGCAATGCTGTATGCAGCGTTGTCAGGTAACAGGTGATTCAACTTTCTGTTGCCGGACTGCTGTTCAGCATAAGACGTTTCGGAAGCGCAAAGCGCGGCTTTTCGGGACGTCATCCCAGTATTGACGCATTGGTAGTAATTGGTAGTTACCCGCCATACAGACCGCAGGGCAATGGTGGGCAATAGGGCGATGCAGGCAATAGGGGGGATGAGGTGCCCCGACGATCCTCGCATGATTCGCTGCGGAGCAATGAGCGCCATGATCGTCGTTGCGGGGCAATGAGCGGGATGTTGTGGGGAATGGAACAATCGTGGGCAATGCGACATTGCCCGGCGTGAAAAAACACGATCTCTGGTACTCACTGGCATCAGTTGATAAGATATGGTACCATGCTAGTCTTGATCATACGTAAATAATCAAGAGGGTGGTAACTTATGCAAGACTTACAGAACGATTTAGATCTGCTGCGTAGCCGATTCGACGCTATGCGGAGGCATCTTTGACTTGCCAGGCAAACAGCAAGAGATCGAGCGCCTGGAGCAGCGTGCCGCTGATCCAGAGTTCTGGAGCGATCAGCGCCAGGCACAGGTCACAATGCAACGCCTGACGCGACTGAAGCAGGAGGTTCAACGCTGGCAGGAACTGGGAATACAGCTTACCAACCTGACGGAACTGCTGGAACTGGCAGCAATGGAAAATGACCCGTCACTGTATGATGACTTGCGGGCTGAGATCCGTACCGTCGGGAAAGAGATAGAACAGGGTGAACTGGCGCTCCTGCTGAATGGTAATTATGATGATCGTGATGCATTTCTCTCGGTGCAAGCTGGTATGGGTGGGACGGATGCCCAGGATTGGGCCGAAATGCTGCTGCGGATGTACGTTCGCTGGGCAGAGACACGAGGCTATCAGGTCAACGTGGTGGATGAAAGCGCTGGTGATGAAGCTGGCATCAAGAGTGCCACACTGGAACTCCGTGGGCCGTATGCCTACGGGTATGCCAAAGCTGAGGCCGGAGTGCATCGCTTGATTCGCCTGTCGCCCTTTAACTCCGCTCATACGCGCCAGACATCGTTTGCGCGGGTTGAAGTGATCCCTGAAGTCGATGATGCCCCAGAGGTGGTCATCCATCCTGACGACTTGCGGATTGATGTGTATCGCAGTGGTGGCCATGGTGGCCAGGGTGTCAACACCACCGACTCAGCGGTACGTCTTACCCATTTGCCAACCGGTATTATCGTGAGTTGTCAGAATGAACGCTCGCAGCTTCAGAATCGTGAGACAGCCATGCGCGTGCTGCGTGGGCGGCTATTGGAGCAGGAATTGCAGCGCCAGCGTGAAGAGCGGTTACGGTTGCGCGGTGAATATCGCAAGGCCGATTTTGGGAGTCAGATGCGCACCTATTACCTGCATCCTGCGACACTGGTCAAAGACCATCGTACCGCTGTAGAAACCAGCAACGTGCAGGCGGTACTGGATGGCGATCTGGATCATTTTATCGAAGCGTATCTACGCTGGAATATGACCGATGCACCATAGCAGTACGAGGTCATGGAAGTTAAATTTACCCCCTGGCGCCTGGCATATGTCAAAAAGAGCGACACCCCGCCCGAAGTGGGGTGCGTGCTCTGCGCCCTCCATCAGGCTGATCCGGCGCACGATACAGAAAACCTGGTACTGTATCGTGGCCGGTTATGTTATGTGGTGCTGAATCTCTATCCCTATAATACCGGCCACCTGATGGTCGTACCATATGAGCATACGGCAGATCTCCCAGCGCTCCCAGAAGCAACTGCTCAGGAACTCTTTCGCCTGACGCGGGTATCAGTGGCGCTGTTACAGGATGAATATCAGCCGCATGGGGTGAATGTGGGCATGAACATTGGGCGTGCTGCCGGTGCTGGTATTGATGCGCACCTGCACATGCACGTTGTGCCGCGTTGGAACGGCGATACTAATTTTATGCCCCTGATCGGCGGAGTTAAGCTTGTGCCAGAGGAATTGAACCAGACCTACGCCCGGTTGCATCCGCGATTTCTGCAATGGAGTACTTCTGTGGATGCCGACGTTGTATAATGTTCCCCTTTAGCTTAACGTTGTCTCTATCAATCTGACAAGATAATCAACCTCAAATGGCTTATGAATAATAACGGCGCCTTCGGCTTCCAGATCGGCGAACCAGGGCTTCCGGTTGAGTGCGGTCATAATAATGATCGGAATACCATCATCCTGAAGCCGACCTTTGATATGCTGAAATACTTCCACGCCATCCATATTAGGCATCATAATGTCGCACAAGACCAGCCGGGGGGTCAGATGTTCTAGTTGTCGCAACCCCTCGCGGCCATCGTTGGCCAGCACAACATCGTAGCCTGCATCGCGTAAGGCAAGCTCGATCACCTTCTGCAAGGCGAGGTCATCATCCATAATAAAAATAGTGCCGTTTGGTTGTGTCATAGCGTTCTCTCTGACTCCTCGTATTTTTGCCACTGGATCAGCGATCAGCACATAGCACATGTCGCAGCTGTGATCGGTCAATGCCTCTTGAGACGTGATGCCAGTGACGCTACCTGTTCTGTTTTACGCTTTCCAGCTATACGTATATGATTGCGGCATTATACCAGAGGATAGCCGATAGGTGTGCCGGGATGCCATGAAGAGGCGTGAGGCGGCATCTCCAGGCAACAGGTGATGATGATCACACGCCGCATGCCTGGCGCTTCGTCGGTTGCCATCCACGAGTATGAGCACGAGTACACAAATGAAACCCTACCAACCCCATACCGGTGACGCATGCCCAGACGATCACCCCATCACTGGTCAGGGAGTCGTCACAGAGGCCCGCTGCCCTCCTGCCTGGCTCACCATGACTATAAACTATAGGATATGGAAAGGACGATGAGGCGTGGGGCACAGAGACATATGGCCAGAAACCGCTTAATTCCCATCGAGCGAGACAAGCCAGCTGGCTTCACCAAAGGGTTGCTCTTTGAGGCGCACCAGCAATGATGGTGCATTCTGGCTGACACTGCGGGGAACGATGGCCTTCCCCTGCCCGGTGCTTGCTGGCTCAACGCGAACCTCAGTGGGTTGCGATTTGCTGTCGGCAATGCGATATTCGTTGCCAAACGGATCGCGAATAATGATGTTATCGCTACGTAGGGGCAGTATGGCAGGTGCATCGCTGTTGTTACGCATACTCCAGATCAGCGTAATCTGATTCTGGCAATAGACAACCTGTTCCAGAGTTACGACCACTTCTGGCTCCATGCCGGCGACGACCCCATCGACTCCCACACTGATCCAGCGTTGAGATGGTGCATCCCAGCGCTTGCCCACCGACTGAAATCCCGACCAGACGCACCCGTTGCTGGGAACTATACCGCCGCCTAGCATGCCACCTGCCGCCGAACTGGTGGCATTCATGAGCGACTGGGACGGTAAGAGCGGTTGATCGATGAACGAAATCCCTTCCACCTGGGGTGAACGAACAAGGACGATAACCAGCAGTACTATGGCCAGCAGTGATGTACTCAGTGTCAGCCATGTGCCAGGTGCCTGCACTACGGCGCGAAGACGCGCCAGCAGTGATACGCGAGGGCCGATTGATGTTGATGGTTCGGCTGGAACTGGTGGTGGCAGGGCTGGCGGAGATGGCCCGATTTCTGGAATACTGTGCCAATCTGGCAGCACTCCCAGCAGAAGATCATTGATCTCTTGCCAGCGGGTACAGCGAAGTATCGTAGGAATTTTGAGCATCTCCTCGTCAGTCAATTCAATATCCGCTGAACGCTCAGTCACGAGAAACGTTGGTAACTCATCAAAGCCCTTGATGTCAACTTTCCAATCCAGTTCCACATCCGATCCTGGCTCAAGCGTGGGAACAATAACGATCACTCGTTTACATGCACGAAAATTCATCGAGTCCGCTTTGTGAGCCGAAAGAAAATCAGCGCGATGCTCATTCAGAAAGTTAATAAAGCTATAGTAGTAAGAGACAACCTGATTGTACGGATTTTTCCGACCGGGATTCAAGCGCTTGCGCGATCCATCGGGGTTTTCAATGTACCAGTGCCCATTCACACCACCAAAAATTTTCCCGTCACAGTGTTTCAGTTCGATGATAAAGATCGCATCCTGTTTGATAATGACCAGATCGATTGTCCGCCCACCTACATTGAAGTTCGCCAGGATGAGATAGAGACCATCGAGTCGCTCCAACCCGTTGGCAAGAGCCACGATAGCGCGTCGTTCGTTGGAATTTTCCGGTTTTTCACCAATCCATACCTGAACAGCCATGGCTGTCTCCACTGTGTAACTCGTCAGGGGAACTCGTCAGGTCGTCGCATCCAATGCCAGCGTTTTGCGCAACTCGATCACTTGATCGCGCAGAGCGGCCGCCTTCTCAAACGCAAGATCCCGTGCAGCCTGCTTCATCTGTTTTTCGAGATCCTTAATCAAGCGCAGCAGTTCCTCACGCGGCAGAGGCACGGTTCCAACGTCACTGCTGGTCGGATGTACTTCATAGGCCACACGTTGCTCGGACACACGATGCAGACGGCTGGTGAGATCACGAACCTCCTTGATAATACCGACCGGGGTGATATTATGGCGCTGGTTATACGCATGCTGAATTTCGCGCCGGCGTTGTGTTTCCTGGATTGCGGTATGCATGGAGCGGGTGATGGTATCCGCATACATGATCACCGTGCCTTCAACATGCCGTGCCGCACGTCCGATAATCTGGATGAGCGATGTCTCAGAACGCAGATAGCCCTCTTTGTCCGCATCAAGAATCGCAACCAGCGAAACTTCTGGGAGATCCAGGCCCTCGCGCAAGAGATTGATGCCGACGACAACATCATACACCCCCAGCCGCAGATCACGTAAAATTTCCACCCGCTCAATGGTGTCAATATCGGCATGTAAATAGTGGGTACGCAGGCCCAACTCTTTGAGATAGTCCGCCAGATCTTCGGCCATGCGTTTCGTCAGGGTGGTCACCAGCGCGCGTTGCCCCTTCTCTACACGCTGCCGAATTTCAGTCACCAGATCATCAACCTGGCCCGCAGTGGGGCGCACATTGATGAGCGGGTCGATCAGACCAGTGGGACGAATAATCTGCTCGACAATCTGCTGGCTGTGTTCACGTTCGTATGGCCCGGGCGTGGCCGAGACATAGATGACCTGATAGATATGCTGCTCAAACTCGTCAAAACGCAGGGGGCGGTTATCGAGCGCCGAGGGTAGTCGGAACCCGTAGTCAACCAGGGTTTCTTTCCGCGAACGATCACCCAGATACATACCGCGTAACTGGGGCAAAGTAATATGGCTCTCATCAATAAACAGCAAGAAATCATCAGGGAAATAGTCCAGCAATGTCCAGGGTATTTGACCGGGTGCACGGCGATCCATATGCCGCGAATAATTTTCAATGCCGCTGCAGTAGCCTGATTCGCTCAGCATTTCCAGGTCATACAGCGTGCGCTGCTTCAGGCGGGCAGCTTCAAGCGCTTTGCCCTGGGCCGCAAGTTCGTTCAGGCGGATGCCAAGTTCGTTCTGAATATCCTGGATAGCCAGCTCCAGTTTCTCGCGGGTAGTGATAAAGTGTTTGTTCGGATAAATATCGACATGGGAGCGGTTGGTATATACCTCACCTGTCAATGGATCGATCTCTAGAATGCGTTCAATATCGTCGCCCCAGAATTCAATGCGTAGCGCGACTTCGCTATTGGCGGGCATCAGGTCAAGCGTGTCGCCGCGCACCCGAAACGTTCCCCGCTGAAAATCAATATCATTACGCTCGAACTGCAGATCAATGAGCTGACGTAACAACTTGTCGCGCTTGCGCCGTTCGCCAGCGCGTAGCGAAATCACCATGTGCCCATAATCCTGCGGCGAGCCGAGGCCGTAAATCGCCGAAACCGAAGCGACAATCAAAACATCACGCCGGGTAAACAGCGCCTGGGTTGCGGCGTGACGCAGACGGTCGATTTCCTCGTTGATACTGGCCTGTTTTTCAATATACAGATCCTTGCCGGGCACATAGGCTTCCGGCGTATATTCATCATAGTAAGAAATAAACATCTCCACCGCTGCATCAGGTAACAATTCGCGAAACTCAGCCCAGAGTTGCGAAACGAGTGTCTTATTATGGGCCAACACCAGCGTTGGTCGTTGTACCTGGGCAAAGATCCAGGCCATAACGGCCGTCTTGCCAGTGCCAGTCGCGCCCAGCAGGGTTTGATGTTTATACTGCCGGTTGATACCAGCGACAAGCTGGGCAATGGCTTCGGGTTGATCGCCAGTGGGTTGGTAAGGCGCTTCAACTTGAAATGACATAGATGTGCCTATCCTGCAAGGATTATTATTGATAGCCCCGGAGAGAGGAGTGAGGGTTCTCTCCTCTTGCTTCTCGCTTCTCGTTTATCTCCTCGCCCCTCTCGTCTGGATCGTGCGTGTGTTGAGGTGAGTTCACCTGATTCTATGAGGGATCACACCCGGCATAGCCGGAATTGTGCACGCGGTTCAGACCGTTTCTGATCCTGATAGGTATGACGTTTCACTGCACCTCAGACGATTGTTGGTACTCTTCATTATAGCCAGATCATCAGTTTTTGCTAGAAAAGCACGCAATATCTCTGTGATGAGCATTGAACACGTGGTCATACGAAAATGACCGACTATCGTAGCCCCCCATCGATGTCAAGAATGTGGTACAATCCAGACGAAGTCCAATCTGGGCAGAGGCGCATCGTTATTCCGATTCAGGATGCGCCTTTTTATGTGTATGTCGCCCTACATCTGTTCCGTCATCTTGTACTCATTAACTCATACCAGCGTAGTACTACAACGAGACTGCATCGCGACAGGGGTGCGGGGGCCGAGCGAGAAGAGGGGAAAGAGGAGCGAGAAGAGAGAACCCTCGCTCCTCACTCGGAGGGGCGAAGCCGCGCCGTACCTCGCTATCTAGGGGATGTCTCGTTGTAGGAGTAGAGGAGGAGTATCTATGGGAGCGTGGCCTGAACTAGATGCGATCTATCCACCAGGAAAACTAACCCCGGCAATTGCTTTCATCGTGGCTTTGACCTATATGGTTGGCGCTGATGGCGTATACCTGGAAGAAGAAGAAGGATCGTTGGCTGCTTTTTTACCCAAACATGGTCTGGGTGATGTGCGCTATGATGATCTGCTGGATCGGGCTGATGCCTATCTGCAAGAAGCCTCGTTCGATCAATTTCTGGCCGAAGTGCCATCCGTGCTGAATAAACCGCAGAAGTTATGCATCCTGCTGAATATGATTGACTCAGCTCTGGCCGATGGCATTGTTGCTCCAGAAGAAACCGCTACTTTCAAGCAGTTTCTGACGGCCTTTGACATTTCAATGGATCAAATCCGACCGTATATCGAGGGATTGATTATAAAGCACAATCTGAAGGTCTTTACACAGTAACCCCAGGTGGTAGGGGGTAGAGAACAACCATTGTTCCCTGACCCCTACCTCACTACCTTACCTGATCCAGGTTTTGTTCCCAGACATTCTATCATGCCGTCAGTTTTTGCGTTTTGTGCCTCGACTGCTTTCTGCCAGTGCTGTCAGTGCCTGGGTCACACTGGCGGTTGGCTTGACCTTGAATACGGCGGCAATGATCTGGCCATCCTCATCGATTACAAAGTGACTGCGTTCGATACCCATATATTTTTTGCCATACATCGACTTCTCAACCCACACCCCATAGCTCTTTGCAACAATGTGCTGGTCATCTACCAGCAGCATAAACGGCAGATTGTGCTTTGTCCTGAACCTCTGGTGCGACTTCTGCCCATCGGGGCTAATTCCTACCACCACTGCATTCTGTTCCTGGATCTGCGGGTAGCTGTCACGGAACCCACAGGCCTGGGTCGTACAACCGCTCGTGTCGTCTCTGGGATAGAAATAGAGAATAACCTTCTGGCCCCGAAAATCAGATAGCCGTACCAGTTCACCCTGGTCGTTCAACAGTTCAAATTCAGGCGCGGTATCGCCCATCTTGACGGTACCTTTAGTCACAATGTTCTTCTTGCTATTTTCGATAATCTTTTTACCATTAATTAATTATTGAAATATACGGACTCATCAGAGGTTGCCAGGCTAGAGGAACGACGAGTGCGCCTGCATGACGAGATACACCCTATCGTCCATATCCTTCAACGCACTCCCATCACCGATATGGCCTCAGCATTATAGAAGATTCCTGTATACGATGGACAATGGTAGGTACGTGTAGTATTGGAGATCCATCAATAGTACTGGAACAAAATCTACCTTGAGTACCATCTCAAGTGCTTGACCACAGATGGTATTTCATAGTATGCTGCAAGGCACACAGTGTAGCGCAGCATTGTTGCGCTACCACCAGGTATATCCGATAAGTAAAATGTTGACACAGTGCTATTCTACAATAGATAGGAAAGATAGGAAATGCCGATTACTCTACTGGCGCACCCTACCTGGTCGGGCAGGGTGGTATGGAGGGGCAATGGCCCTTCAGTCGTTGTTCGGGGTGCATGGGCCTGCGGCCCCCCCGCAGGCAAACGTCTCCCGGAACGGGTACAGCACAATGTATGGTGGGTGCATCAATGAATACGGAACATGCAGAGGGTTCAGTCAACCATCTTTTGCTGCGGCTTGGCGGTGAGATCTATGGTGTACCTGGTGCATGCGTGCGTGGTGTCGCACGTTGGCGAGCGTTGACGCCAGTTCCTGGTGCGCCAGCAGCATTGCCTGGCATTATCAATCAGCGCGGCTTTGTAATGCCAGTGGTAAATCTATACCCGCTGCTCGGATTGCCAGAATCGCCGCCAGACCGGGCGACACGCTATGTGCTGATCGAGCATGATGGTATCGATCTGGCTTTGCTCGTCGATGCCGTCCTCGATCTGGTTGAGTTATCACCGACAACATTTGAAGCCCTTCCTATGGGCCTTGATCCGCAACGGGCACGGTTTCTTTCCAGTATTGCTCGCCTGGATGACCAGATACTGGCACTGATCGATCTGTCAGCCGTTATTGCCGCCTTACGAACAGGAGATTAACCCGTATGTCCACCGCGACCTTACTCCTATTTGCGTGTACCACACGCCACCGCTATGTGGTACGACGCGATCAAATTGCGGAGATACGCTTGATCAGGCGGAATGGTGACCTGGCGCTCCCTGATGCACGCGGGCGGACATTGGTTTGCCAGGAATTAGGGCCACTGCTCGATCCACTAGACGTACGCAGGAGTGTGCGCTGCCATGCGTTAATTGTAGCAACACGCCGACGCAGTGTGGCTCTTCTGGTAGAACGGCTGGATGATTTCGTCGGGATGGCGCCTGAGGCCGTGCAACGCCTGTCGCCACTGCTGGCACGCCACCTGGCGCGTCCCTGGGTACTCGGCGCGTTAGTGTGTGATGATATACCATTGCTGGTACTCGATCTGCGCCAGATAGCTCAAGATGTGTTATTGGGGATACATACGATGCATGCCGGGTCGAACACGGATGAATAAGCGTACCTATACTACAACGAGACTTTATCTCGGCAGGGGGGTGCGGGGCCTGTGGCCCCGGCGCCCGTTCCCCTTCTGGTGCGGCGCGGCGAAGCCACGCTGCGCCTTCGTACCCAGGGAACGCCGTGTTGTAGTAGTATCTCATTCTGTTGTAGGGAGCTTGCCGATATGGAACATACGATGAGTCGGTTGCCAGAGTTTGATCTTACCGATCAACGCCCGAGTTTGCGCGATAATGCACGGTTACTGCGTAGAATGACCACCAGTATGGCGGCCTTTGCTCTGGTAATGCTACTGGTGATCTTTCTGTTACAATCGTTCAATCTCATCGGATCTGGAGCGATCCAGATAACGATAGTGATGACATTGATTGCACTGATAACAACGACCGTATCCTGGTTTTTCATTCGGCGCAACCGTACCCTGTTTGCCGGACGCTTCTTGTTCTATGGATTGGTTCTGATGCTTACGCCCGCAGCGGCACTGCTGGGTGGGCCAGACAGCCCGATTGTAGTCAGTTTTTTTATTCCAGTTGTGGCAGCGGGCTTTATTGGCGCGAGTGCCGATAGTATGCGTGTTGGCCTGTTTGCTGCCGTCTGTTACATTAGCCTGGTAATTGCGCAAGAGTTTTTTGGCTTTGAGTCGCCGATTGAACTGGGTGGTCTGGGAATTTATATCTATCTGGCCGTCTTTCTGCTCTCGGGAACCGTGCTGGCAATGCTGTCCTGGATTACCAGCCGTGATCTCACCAACGCACTGCTGGAGTCGCATCATCGTGCTGGCGAGTTGCTGGAACGTACCGAGCAGATTATGGAAAAGAATATCCAGCAAGTGGAATTGGGGAGTGAGCTTTCGGCCGCGGCTGCCGAGTTGCAAGTCGCCTCGCAACAACAGGCCAGTGGCGCAACCGAGCAAGCCAGTGCGGTGTCGCAGATCAGCACGACCATAGAAGAACTGGGCAGCACCGCTCGCCAGATTGCGCAGACAACCGAACATGTGGCCCAGGCGGCCCAGCAAACCCTCGAAAATCTTAGTAATGGCCAGGGAGCCGTAGATGAGAGTATCCAGGCTATGGAGCGGATTCGCAGTCGTGTCCAGGATATCGCCGCCCGCGTCCTCAGTCTAGGTGAGCGATCGCAGCAGATCGGGGAAATTATTGATTTGATTGATGATATTTCCGATGAAACGCATTTGCTGGCGTTGAATGCGGCGATTGAGGCAGCTGGCGCTGGTGAACATGGCCGACGCTTTGCTGTCGTTGCGGCTGAAGTCAAAAGCCTTGCCAACCGCACTCTGGCAGCGGCCAAAGAAGTCAAAGGCGTGATCGCTGAGATACGCCAGGCAACCAATGCGTCGGTGCTGGCTGCAGAAGAGGGGGGGAAAGAAGTTGAGCGCGGTGTGGAACTGGCTCATCGCGCCGGGCAGGTCATGGATATGGTAGTTATGATGGCCGAACGTACCGCCCAGAGTGCGGCAGAGATTGGCCTGGCGACGGCCCAACAACAGAGTGCCAGTGAACAGGTGGTTGAGACAATGCGTGAGATTGCCGAAGTTGCGCGTCAGTCTGCTGCCGGTGCGCGACAAATGGCCGAGTCTTCGGCCATGTTGACCGCAATTGCGGATCGGTTGCACGGGGTTACGCAACGATGACAGACATTGCGTAGAAAACGAACAATTTACGATGGATCTCTCCGTTTTTCACAATCAGTTTCGCGAAGAAACGCACGAGAATGTACGCATTCTGAGCGCCGGGCTACTGGCGCTCGAGCGGATGTCCGATCAGGGTGCCCCCGATGCACGCGCTCAGATTCACGCTATGTTTCGGGCGATACATACCATCAAAGGCTCGGCGCGCTTGCTCGGCTTTGAACAAATTGGCCGTCTCGCACACACCATGGAGCATATCCTGGATACAGTCCGAAATGGACATCGGATGATTGATCGCACGCTGGCCAATGATCTGTTGCGTGGCGCCGATGCTATTCTGGAACTGACGACGGCAGCAGTGGAAAATCGCTCTGCCAGTATTGATACAGAACAACTGCTAGCAACGTTCGCGCAAAGCCTGGCTGATGGTGAGTCGGCTGTAGCCCAACCAGAGACTACCCGAGTGTCTACAACGTCCGCTCAGGTGCCAAAGCAGTCAGCTGCACATCAACCAGCGGCGAAGGTAGACCATCCCTCAGCAGGGGAGGCACCTGGGATTCAGGAACGTCCTGATGGTGATAGTGATGGCACAGCGGGTTCGACTCAGGCTGATGCACCCGCTCGATTTCAGTCGCGCCAGGCCAATCGCCAGACGGTGCGGGTGCGCGTTGATCGACTGGATCGTTTGATCAATCTTACCGGTGAACTGGTGGTGGGCCAGCAGGTACTGATGACCCATGTGCAGGCGCTGCACGAACTGACGAAGCTTATTCAGCACCAGGAACGAGCTTTACTCGACCTTGAAACCGAGCTGAATCAGATACGGTTTTCACCGACACAACGCCAGATTCTTGATGATCGGTTAGCGACACTCCTGCACAACGGTATGCAGACCCGCCAGTTGCTGAACCGTCAGGTGGATCAATTTGGCTTGCTGGCGAATCAGCAAGGCGTTCTGGTGGGTGACCTGGAACAGGAGGTAATGGCTGCACGACTCTTACCGGTTGCCACAGTTTTCGCCGCGTTACCGCGTGCAGTGCGTGAACTGGCTCACGCGATGCAGAAAGAAGTCGTACTTGAAGTATCGGGCGAGACAACTGAGATGGATCGGAAAATGTTGGAAGCGCTCAACGATCCTTTGATCCATCTCATTCGCAATGCGGTTGATCATGGCATTGAGATGCCTGACGTGCGGGTAGCTGCAGGGAAAACGCCTGAGGGACGGATTCGTATCAGTGCCGAAACCTATGGTGGTGAAGTACGGATCGAAATCAGTGATGATGGGCGTGGGATGGATCCGGCAGTCCTGCGCGATGTAGCGGTACGCAAGGGGTTGATCAGTGCCGAAAATGTCGCACTGCTTTCTGATACTGAAGCGTTAGAATTGATTTTTCTGCCAGGGTTTACCACCACCCCGATTATCACTGATATTTCTGGGCGTGGGGTCGGAATGGATGTAGTTCGCTCCAATATTGGCGAGTTAGGCGGACAGATCAGTATTGAATCTCGGCCGGGTCAGGGTACCCGCATCACATTATCACTGCCGCTGACGCTGGTGACCACCCGCATCTTGCTCGTCAAAACCGGCACCCAGATGTTTGCCCTGCCTGCAACAGGATGCCGTGGTGCGATCTGGGTGCATCAGCAGGATATTCGCACAATTGAAGGCCGGGCAACGGTATGGTATAAACAGCAAACCCTGCCACTGCTGAAACTGGCCGATCTGCTGCACATCGAGTCACCACCTGCCTTTCAGCACCGTGAACGCATGCCGGCCGTGTTAATTGGGAACACACAGCGCCAACTCGGACTGCTGGTCGATCAGTTGTATGATGAACGTGAGGCCGTAGTCAAACCGCTGGGGGCGTTGTTCGAGCAGCGACGCCGTTATAGCGGAGCAGTGCAACTGGGGGATGGGCAACTGGTGCTGTTACTCAATCCCATCATTCTCTCGCAGACCGCACGTGGTATGGCACTGACCGGCCCGACGACAGGGATCACCCATGAGCGCCGGCGTGCGCATTTGCTGATTGCCGATGACTCGTTCACAACACGGGAGCTTATTCGGAGTATTTTACAGTCGGCCGGGTACACTGTTACGGTTGCCTGTGATGGATTGGATGCACTTGATAAATTGCGCACACAAGCGTATGATCTGGTGATAAGTGATGTTGAGATGCCACGTGTCAATGGCTTTCAACTCACGACACGCATCCGGCAGGAGCTGGGATTGCAACATCTGCCCGTGGTCATTATTACCAGTCTGGCCTCAGATGAGCATCGGCGCAAAGGATTAGAAGTAGGGGCTCAGGCCTATATTGTAAAAAACCAGTTTAATCAAGATAATTTGCTGGAGGTCGTGCAGCAATTGCTTGGACACTAACACCAGCATGTACGGTGGATATACGGTTTGTATCAATGCAAGGGCCATAGAGTGCTCTGCTACCGCTTAATCTTAGGAGTAAAGCGATGTCGGGAAAAATCCTGATCGTGGACGATAGTAAGCTCGTGACAGACATTGTGAAAATGCGCCTCGAAATGTATGGGTATGAAGTTCGTCTGGCGCACAGTGGTGAGGAGGCCCTCTCCTGTATTGATGACGAGGTGCCGGATTTAATGGTACTCGATGTACAGATGCCCGGCATTGATGGGTATGAGGTGTGCCGTCGGTTACGCAATAATCCGCTGCTTGATGACCTGCGGATCATTATGCTGACATCCAGTGATGACAAGCATTCGGCATTTGAAGCCGGGGTTGATGATTACCTGAACAAGGATGTAGACTTGCTCAACCTGCCCAATCGGGTCAAACTCGTACTGGAAATGGATTAGCGATCAGTAATACTATGTATACGACACCGCACAGCACGTATGCTCAATCCATCGGCAATGCGGCGAGTAACATACTCTACGAGATAATGAAAAAGCAATTGCGGCTGGTGATTGTAGATGACTCGGCACTGATGCGTCGAGTGTTACGGGAGATGCTGGAAAGCGATCCCGCCATTACTGTCGTTGGTGAAGCCGCAAACGGGCAGGAGGCGCTGGAGCTGGTTGCCAGATTACGGCCGGATGTTATTACGATGGATGTGCGGATGCCGATCATGGACGGGTTGGAAACAACAGAACAGTTGATGGCCTATTATCCGACACCGATTCTGGTGTTGACAGCATCACTTTCACGGTATGACACGGATATTACGTTTGAGATGTTAGGTGCCGGGGCATTGGATGTGATGGAGAAGCCACGCTTAAGTGACCCGCCAGCAAGGGAACAGGCGCAGCGCGACCTTGTCCGACGTATCAAGTTGTTATCGCGGGTCAAAGTGGTAACGCACCTGCGTGGGCGCCGGCGTCTGGATCGACCAGATTCTATGTCTCGGTTGCGCACTGATATTCCGCCAGCACCAATCGTTCCATACTTGATGCAGCAAATGCCAGACACAAGGTTGGCCATTACCGGTTGTCTGGCACCGGGAACGAAGCCACGCGGAGCCAGGCCCAAAATACCGTTCCCACTGGTCGTTATCGGTGCCTCAACAGGTGGGCCACGGGTCATCCAACAGATCTTGATGGGACTACCGGCTACCTTTCATGCTGCGGTGCTGGTGATTCAACATATTGCCGAGGGGTTCAGCGCGGGTATGGTGACATGGCTGGCCAGTTCATGTGCCCTCCCCATCAGTCTAGCCCAGGAGGGATCACCACTTGTACCTGGCACGGTGCTGATAGCCCCCGAACGTTGTGATGTGCTGATTGAGCAGGATCACCGGATCCACTTGAGCAATAGCCCGCTCCTGCTGCAACGCCCAGCTATTGATATTACAATGCAAGCCGCTGCTGAAGTCTTTGGCCCCTACACTATTGGTGTGTTACTAACCGGTATGGGCCGCGATGGAGCGATTGGAATGAAGAGTATTCGACGGGCGGGCGGGTATACGATTGCTCAGGATAAAGACAGTTGTGCGATTTATGGCATGCCTCGCGCCGCAATCGATCTCCAGGCGGTTGATATCGTATTGTCACCCGAGGAAATTAGTCTGGCATTGCTCAGCCGGGTATCAGGTTCGATGGTATAGCTCTATATCAGTGTTCGTGGATCGATAATCCACGGTGAACAGAGTGACGCTATGCTGCCAACATACCATTCGCCAGCGCTGCAGGACTCTCATATCGTTCCTTATCAGACAAGGTTCGTAGACCCTGTTTTTGCGTCCGTAGCACGACACAGATCACAGTAAAACCGGACATCTGGAACCTTCGTCTTCGTAGTACAGTCTGAATTATGATGCATAAGTCTTCGATGCACACTCATAAGCGCTCAGAACTGCCTGAACTGGTACTCCAGCCGGGGCAGTTTGAGATGCTCCGTGATCTGCTGGCACGTTATAGTGGTGTATACCTGGATCAAACACGCCAGCGGGTGCTGCTGACAGGTCTGGCGCAACGACTGGCGGCGACGGGGCAGACACTGGAAGCCTATGCAACATATATTGCCCGTCCAGAAGGCCGGGCTGAATTACACCTACTGGCAGAATCGACGCTGAATCATGAGACCCTGTTTTTTCGCAATCTACCTCATATGCGTACTTTACAAGAGGTTATTCTGCCCGATCTCCATCGCCGTAAACCAGCCAATCTGCCGTTCCGAATCTGGAGCGCAGGTTGTTCAACCGGTGAAGAACCCTATTCGTTGGCAATGATAGCCCTGGAGACACTGGGGATGCCCCTGGTGCGTCCGGTGGAGATCTGGGCTACCGATCTGAGTGAGCAGGTGCTGGCCCGCGCCCGTAGCGGCAGGTATCGCGATCGCGCATTGACCAACGTGCCACCAGCGATGCGTCAGCGTTACTTCCAGCATCATGGCAATACCTGGGTGATCAATGAGTCTGTACGAAATCTCGTACGATTTGCGCAGCTCAATCTGCTGGATCCATTCCCCACTGAACTGTACGGTATGGATATCATCTTCTGCCAGAATGTGACGATTTATTTTCAACTCGCTACATGCCGCACGCTCATTGAGCGCTTTTATCATGCTATGAATGCTGGCGGGATATTGTTCCTGGGCTTTTCGGAAACATTGTGGAACATCCACGATGGCTTCCGGTTGAAGGAAGTAGCTGGTTCATTTGTGTATTACAAGCCTGAATTGCCGCAACTTGATAGACAGCGGCAGCCGGGGTTGATATCAGCCCAGCCATCAACAACAGGAATACCCCCTGATACCATACAGCCAGGAGCTCCCGCACAAAAACCGGGCCAGACACGAGCAACACCGCCAATAACCCTACCTGATGCGGGGCAACCTGGTGATCTCCCGGCGCAACGCTTACTGGAGAACCCAACGATATCCGATACAGATATTATTCAACGCGGGCAAGCGCTGCTTGATGCGGGAAAGTCCTATGAAGCCCTGGAGTTACTGTCTCTGGCACCCCTGAATAGCACACACGCCCCCCAGGTAGTCGCTCTGATGGCACGGGCGCATGCTGATCGTGGCGATATTGATCTGGCTGTGGCGGAAGCCCGGCGGGCTATCGAGCTTGACTCGCTCACCACCGAAGCCTACCGGCTGTTAGGCATGCTCTATGCCCAGCAAGGGCAACTGCTGACTGCCGTCCAACATTTTGAGCGTGCCCGTTATCTGGAACCAGGATCAGCCATTATATCGTTTCACCTGGCAGAAACCTATCGCCAGTTGCACCTCCCGGAGCGAGCGCTCCGCGAATATCGGAGTACATTACACAAGCTTAAACCGTATCCGCCAGATATATTACTTGATGGTGTAGCCGTTGATTGGTTACGACAAACATGCAAACGCTATGTAAAAATCTTGACGATTGATGATAGGTAAGGGGGAACACCCCCTTTCACTATCTTATATGGTAATACTATGGTCAGTAATAAAACAATACATCTTGTACCGGCGGTTCAGCATCGTTCGTGTCGGACATTGGTAGGTCACCGGGTAGCACGGAGTGGCATTATCCGTCGCACCAGCCTGACTACCCACGCTACACCTCAACCCAACAGTAGACCATCTGGTTCAACAACGGAAGAATTACAACGACAGGCAGAGTTGGAGAACGAGTTACGAATGGCCCGTGATATTCAGCAGGGATTGCTGCTGGCGGCGGTACCACATCTGCCCGGATGGGAATTGAGTGCTGTTTCACTACCCGCCCGCGATCTAGGTGGTGATTTGTATGACTTCTTACCGTTACCTGATGGCTGGCAAGGCATTATGATAGGGGATGTGGCTGGCAAGGGCCTGCCGGCTGCGCTCCAGATGGCCGTTGCCCGCACCGTCTTTCGCCACGAAGCACGCTGTGGTCAATCAGCCGCACTGACGCTGGCCGCTGTTAATCGCAGTATACTCAGTGAAATTCCTCAGGGGATGGTGACGATGCTGTATGCCCAGTTACATCCTATACGGGGCGAGTTGCAGATCGCAAATGCTGGTCATACGTTCCCCTTGCTGATGAATGGCACAGTGGAAGAACTGGAAATACCCGGGCTGCCACTCGGTATTGATATGGATATTGATTACGATCAGATGAGTATTACGCTCGAACCGGGCGATACGATCGTTTTGTATAGCGATGGTGTCACGGAGGCGTTCAACAACGAATATGAGATGTTTGGTATTGAACGACTGCAAGCATTGCTCGCTACCAATGAACAACTCAAGCCACGCGCATTGATGATGCGCCTGCTCCACGAGTTACGTACCTGGGGGATCAGCAATGCCCAGAGTGACGATGTTACTATCGTGGTGTTGCGACGACGCCTGGCGCGCCTGAGCGATGAACTGCGCAGCATTGCTGAGGATGTTTTAGGGAGTGAAAATGCATTGCCATTCTGGTATGAAATAGTACTGAATACGTATGACTCCCGGCTCCTTGATGGTTCTGCGGATGCATGGAGCGAAATATTGCCGACACTGGCACGTGCCGCACAAGGGCATTTTGGGCGTGGCCTGGCTCGTGAATTACATCAACAAATGCGTTTAGTGATTGAGGAGTACCGGTAGTAAGCGTGCCTATCGGCATGGCTGATCGTTAGTTCAGGACGCATGCCGCCGAGAGTGCCTGTTCATAGCCGTATGCTGTGTGCAAAAAATACAACACCATGGTATAGTAATCGATCCGCACCTGGAAATAGATCTTTCTCACTGAGGGGGGGAATGCTGTTCGTTAACCACTTAACCATCCGTTAACGACCTGGTTAAGCCCAGAACAGGATGCGTATAGGGGAGCAATTATGGCGGTGAATGATTCACTTATTTTTATGCCTCTCGATCTAGATACTTTCTCTGGTAGTGAGCGTTTTGTTGAAGGTACGCGTCTTGGCGCGGCATTCAGCCGGGGAATTCATTCGTATTTACGTGCCCAGTATATTGATGCTATAGAACACTTCAAAGCGGCGCTCATTGCAGCCTATGTTGATGGGGAAGAGCAGGCACAAATTTATGACCGTGAACGTGCAATTATTTATCTATATATTGGTAATGCACTGGCTTTCCAGGAAGATTGGGAGGGTGCCTTACGTGAATATCTGGAAGCAGTGCAGACGGATCCCCAACTTGCAGAGGCGCACTATAATCTTGGTGTGGCATTTGCTGCCCATGGGCAAATTGATCGGGCGATCGCGGCGTTCAAAGAGGCGTTGGAGCATAATCAAGATCTGTATGAGGCACATTTTTCGCTTGGCCGTTGTTATCAGCGGCTTGAGGATGCGGGCCGAGCATATATTCACTACAACAGTGCCTGTAATGCTCGCCCACAGGCCGCCGAACCACGGTATTATATGGGACTGATGCATCAAGGGCATGGAGCGTATGAATTGGCACAACGTTGCTTCGCAGAAGCCCTCCGTGTCGAGCCAACCTTTGTTTCCCCTGCAATGCAGGATGAAGTACTGATTACCCGGAGTGAAGAGGAGGTTGCCCAATGGTACTATCGACTCAGTGAAGATCTCAAGGTACAGGGGTATGAGGAGGAAGCCGAACGGATCTATAATGCGCTCTTGCAATGGCGCCCAGAGGAATATCGGGCACGCTATCTATTGGGGAACCTCCTGGCTCGCAGTCGTCGGTGGGATGAAGCGCTCGAACAGTATTACAAAATTCCCCCTCACGATAAACATTTCGTGGAATCACGGCTCCGTATGAGTGCAGTATTGCGCTTACTCAAGCAACATAAACAGGCCTATGAGCTGCTGTTTGACTGCGCGAAACTGCACCCGGGGAATGGGCAACTCTTTCTCAGTATGGGCAAGCTGCTCTATGATCTGGAAATGTTTGCGCCCGCTGTTCGTGCCTTTGAACGCGCAGTGCAGTTATTACCACGTGATCCACAGGCTCATTATCTGCTCGGCTTTATGTATACCGTAATTGGGCGTGAAAACTGGGCATTGGCTGCCTGGCGCAAAGCGGTTGAACTGGCTCCAGAGGTGTATTCATTACGCTATGATCTGGGTTATATGTATGTACGGCGGAATCGTTTCGATCTGGCAGTCAAAGAATTCACTATCGTATTGGAACACTGGCCAGAAGATATTGAGACCAATTTTATGCTTGGCCTGTGTTACAAAGAGTTGATGGAGCCAGCACGATCCATTCCTCTGTTTGAAAAGGTATTGCGGCGTAATCCACGCCATGCCCAGGCACTCTATTATCTGGGTGCATGCTATTTGCAAATAGGGAATACCTCCCTTGGAAAGGCGTATTTACGACGTTATGATCATCTCGCGCGTCAGAGTCAGAATCAGGCCGTCAAACCTGCCTCGAATGCGCGGAAACGTTCGCTCTCAGCTGTGCGTTCGACGGTATAAGCATGAAAGGATGCAATGCTATGGATCGCGTCGAAGTTCATATTCCATCCGATCCCATCTTCGAACGAGTTGTACGAGCCAGCGCAGGCGAGATAGGACAGGCGTTCGGTTTTTCCGTGGAGCGGGTCGAGGATCTCAAATTAGCTGTTAGCGAGGCTGTCAATAATGCGATTGAACATGGAAATAAGCGTGAGACCGGCAAGCCGGTGGAAGTGGTGTTTGCGCTTGACCACGAAAAATTGGAGGTGCGTATTTCCGACCATGGTGCCGGAGTGGGTACACTGGACTTTTCGCGCCATGTTGTCGAAGAACGAAACCTTGAAGAAGGCAAGCTCCGCGGTTTTGGATCGTATCTGATTAGCGCACTCGTGGATGATTGTGAGGTAAGTTCCTCACAAACTGGCACAGTACTCACACTACGACTCTATCGGAAAGGATAGGCACAATGACGAATGCAATCAGGCGCGAAGAGTTTGGCGAAGTAGCCGTGTTGCACATTGGCACCCCGAGTGTCGATGGGGTATCCGCAGCCGCTATTGAAGCCGCTTGCGCAAATATGCGTCCTATTACAGTTCTTGATTTTAGTAACGTGTCTTTTATTAATTCGTCGGGAATTTCGTCGCTCCTCAAGTTTGTGGTGACGGCACGCAAGGCCGGGTATAAACTATTTGCAATGAATGTTAGCCCCCATCATCAGAAAATTTTCAAGATGGTGGAAATGTCACGCTTCATGCCCACCATTGAGGAACGTGATCTGGCGATTTATCGCTAAAATGACGGTCTGGCAATCTTGATAACAGATCGGCCAGTCTGTGGTAATATTACATACACGCAGGATCGATTTGCCGTACTTCTCGACATTCCGCTCACTGGCAAGCTTTATGATCTGCTGACATCAGGAGGAAGACCATACACTTACATCAGGAGAAACGACGTGCCCTTTACGGTGATGATTGTTGAGGACGATCCATCGACACGGCGCCTCTATCGATTTTTGCTTGCCAACAGTGGGTATATAGTTATTGAGGCTGAGGATGGAAGGTCGGCCCTTGAACATTTTTCGCGGCAACCATGTGACATCATCATTACCGATTTGAACATGCCCCGTATGGATGGGTTGGATCTGGTACGTGCCATACGTGCCCAATCAACAGAGGTATACATTATTATGGTGACGGCTTTTGGTACATTGGATGTGGAGAAAGAGGCGTTCAAAGTCGGCATCAATGAGTATTTCACCAAGCCGTTTGACTTCGATGAGATTGTACGGAGTATCAAGCTGCTTTTTGAACGACGGAGTAGTGCTACACCAGGCTAACCTGGTTCGTTAGCAGGGAATTTTATATCATCGGTCATTGGAAGGTGGTACTGGTTGCACTCAATGCCGTTGCGGTGTTGAGTGTTGTGGGTTCCTCTCTTATATTCGTTCCCCTGATTTCTATACTACAGGTTGTCGTCTCATCAATATCCCAGGTATGTATCTGGTTTATTGTTTTGCATCGCTGCTGCATAATCTTTCCGTTGCGCATAGAATTGCAGAAACTGCTACAATATATTTTAAGATCTTCTTTACGAACGCAAACGAATCCGACTCTTTTGTGCACAGCGCCAGACTGACCTGGCTCTCTATGCCAGATCAGTGGGCAATGAGGAATCCACTATGCAAAATGACACCTTGAGTCGTCCACCGGTACAATCACCTGCGAGAATCCTCGTGGTCGAAGATACTGCTGATGTGCGGGATCTCTGTACACGACTGCTCCGCTACAATGGCTATACCGTATCAATGGCTGAGAATGGGCGGGTTGCACTCAATATGCTCCGTCAAGAGGATTATGATCTGGTGCTCACGGATTTGCATATGCCAGAAATGAATGGTATGGAGTTGCTACAATCGTTGCACCAGCACCAGATCGATGTTGACAAACTGGTGTTCACCGCGTTTGCTGAGGTTGAAACAGCTAAACAGGCGCTCAAGTTAGGCGCGTTTGACTATTTGACCAAGCCAGTGGACGCCAATGACCTGGAACGCACCGTGCATACGTGTCTCGCAATGCGTCGCATTCGCCAGGAAAAAGAGCGGTTGTCGGAACTGGTAGTGATGTATCAATTCAGCCAGGCGATTGCGCACTCACTGGATATCGAAACACAGGCAGCACACATTGTTGAGTTTCTATGGCAACGATTTGCACCAGAAGCGCTCTCGCTCTCGTTGTTCTATCCGGTAGATAAACAGGTACGTCTGCTGATCTACAAGACCCGCCAGAATATACCACCCCGCCGATACACACTTGCGCTCAATCTCGATGGGAATTTATACGCTCTGGCGCAGGCCCATATGCAGTTGATTGGCCATGAAATTGAGATCAATCAGCAGCTACCAACCATCAGCACGGTGCTACATTCACAGGATCGTCCGGTTGGATTTTTACACCTTATGCGCGCAGCACACCAGCCAGCTTTTGATGCCAATGAACAGAAGTTGCTCGGCGTGTTTGCGTCGCAAATTGCGGCTTCGCTGGATAATGCGCGCCTGTATCAGCAACTACGGCTCCAAAATCTGGAGACCATCGCGGCGTTGGCAGCAGCTATTGACGCCCGTGATCCATACACCCTCGGTCATTCCGAGCAAGTAACGCAGTACGCAGTCCGCCTGGCAGAAACGCTCGGCCTGTCGGCGGCCCAGATCGAACTGATCCGCTATGCTGGACTATTGCATGACATTGGCAAGATTGGCATTCGCGATCATATTTTGCTCAAATCCACGCACCTTTCCGCTGAAGAATTCGAGAGCATGCGGCAGCATCCGCTGATCGGTGCCAATATTATTCGCAATATACGCGCCTTGCGGCCAGTGTTGCCAATTATCGAGGGCCATCACGAGCAGGTGAATGGCCATGGCTATCCCCACGGCCTAACCGGTGCCCAGATCTCGATCGAGACACGCATCCTGGCGATTGCCGATGCCTTTGATGCCATGACATCACATCGTGCCTATCGCGCCGCGATGGAGACGGAAGAAGCCCTGGCGATCTTGCAGCGCGGCAAGGGCCAGAAGTGGGATGGGCATCTGGTAGATGCATTTGTGGCCATGATTCGGGCTGAGGGTGATCAACTGCGTACAAAAACAGGGGAGTACCTGGTTCAGGATATGCTTATGCAACCCGATAAATGCGCCGTAGCGAGATAAGTTTGAAAACCTGGTGTGCCGCATACGATATCCACATCCACTCCTCGTCCGTGCCTCTGCCTTAGAGATGTATGTAGGTTGCCGGATCGTTACTGACTGGATTGAGGTAGTGGGTTCACCTGGGAGCGAAGGCATCCTGACCTCATAGCGTAGCAAAGGTAAGACGCCCTTGCTCCCGGTACCAGTTCACGCCAGAATGTAACTCGATCTACAATGCACCATTGGGATTGATGATGACCTGTGTCTGATCATCAGCGGCATGACCATCCTCCACCATCTCGTCGGAGGAAAGCGCTGCCACTTGATCACCACTATCCAGACTCATCACCGTCACCCCTTGCGTGGCACGACCCATGCGTGAGATACCTGCTGCAAGCTGGCGCATTACAATGCCACTGGCGGTAATGAACGTCAACAGCGAGGTATCGGTGACAATACGTGCCGCCGCTACCTCATCATTAGGGCGCAGACGGATCGTAATCACCCCACCGGTAGCCCGCCCTTTGACCGGATATTCTTGCAGGGCAGTCCGTTTGCCGAAGCCACGTGCCGTAATCACCAGCAAGTCCGCATCATTGCTTGCCAGACCCATCCAGACCACCCGGTCGCCGGGACTCAAGCTAATACCGATCACACCACGAGCAGGACGACCCATCGGGCGGACATCGTCCTGCTTAAAGCGAATCGTCTGTCCACGTGCGGTGGTCATCAGAATATCTTCGTGGCCCTGGCTCATACACACCCAACCCAGCACATCGCCCTCATCAAGACCAATTGCAATCAAGCCGTTGGAGCGCACCTGGCTGTATTCGTTCAGCAGCGTACGCTTGATCTGCCCCCGCACTGTTGCCATAACCAGATACTCACCATCATCAAAATTGGGAACGGCCAGCATTGATGTTACCTGTTCACCTGCTTCCAGCGAGATCAGATTGATCAGTGGCAATCCACGTGCCGTTCGCCCGGCATCTGGCACCTCATGGGCCTTAAGTTGGTACACCTTGCCCCGGTCGGTAAAGAAGAGCAGATCATCCAGGGTACCGCAGGTTAGAATATGACGGACAACATCCTGCTCGCGGGTCACCATCCCTTTAATGCCCCGCCCGCCACGGCGCTGAGTACGATAGGTGTCACCCGGTTGCCGCTTGATATACCCACGATCAGTCAGCGTAATCAGCACGCGCACATCAGGAATGAGATCTTCATCACTTACTTCACCATTTACATCGGGAATAATGCGGGTACGGCGTTCATCGCCATATTTTTCTTTAATACGGCGCAGATCCTCCTGAATCAGGTGCAGGATCTTGTGGGGATTCGCCAGCACATCTTCCATCTGGGCGATCATCTGGATCACCTCACGATACTCTTCCTCGATCTTCTTGCGTTCGAGTGCAGCCAGACGGCGCAGTTGCATATCCAGAATTGCCTGGGCCTGGATCTCGGTGAGCGTGAAGTTGCGGATCAAGTTGTTACGCGCACTCTCCACCGTGCGCGACTCGCGGATGGTGCGGATAATCTCATCGAGATTGTCGAGCGCAATTTTTAAGCCTTCCAGAATATGTGCCCGTGCCCGCGCCTTTTCGAGATCAAACTCGGTGCGCCGCCGAATAACTTCCTGGCGGTGGGTAACATACTCGCCAAGTGCCCGCTTGAGGGTCAAGACCCGTGGCTGCTTGCCGCCTTCGGTCAGCGCCAGCATATTGACCCCAAACGTGGTCTGCATCTGCGTATGCTTATAGAGCGCATTGAGAACCTTTTTGGGTTGTGCATCCTGCTTGAGCAACACAACCAGGCGCATGCCCGTGCGATCCGACTGATCCTGAACGTCACGAATACCCTCGATCTTGCGCTCTCTGGCCATCTCGGCAATACGTTCATGCAACCGGGCTTTGTTGACCTGATAGGGCAACTCAGTGATAACGATGTTCAAGGCCGAGCGTGTCCCTTCTTCGATATGCGCTTTGGCCCGCAAGGTGATATGGCCTTTGCCGGTACTATAGGCATTCATAATACCGTCAGTACCAAGAATGCTCCCGGCTGTAGGAAAATCCGGCCCAGGCATAATTTTAATCAAATCATCGACGGTGGCTTCGGGATTGTCGATCAAATAGATCAACGCATCACACAACTCGCGGAGATTATGCGGCGGAATATTGGTCGCCATACCAACTGCAATACCCGATGCGCCGTTGAGCAGCATGTTGGGAAGCAAGGCTGGCAGTATTTCTGGCTCTTGATGTTCACCATCGAAATTAGACCGAAAATCAACCGTATTTTTGTCAATATCCGAGAGAAGTTCCTCGGCAATCTCGGTGAGTCGCGCCTCCGTATACCGATAGGCCGCCGGCGGATCACCGTCGATCGAGCCAAAGTTGCCCTGCCCATCAACCAGCGTATAGCGCAGGTTCCAGGGCTGGGCCATACGCACCAGCGCATCATAGACGGCCATATCACCATGGGGATGATATTTCTTGAGTACCTCGCCCACAATACCCGCACACTTGGAATAACGCTGGTCGTGGCGCAGCCCCTCACGCAACATCGCATAGAGAATGCGCCGCTGCACAGGTTTCAGGCCGTCACGAACATCGGGTAGCGCTCGAGCGACAATCACGCTCATAGCATAGTCAAGATACGAGTCGCGCATCTCACTCGTAATGTTCACCGGACGGACAATCCCTATTTCCATAACCACTCTCCCTGCATCGGCTGGTCAATAGCGTCAAAGCAACAGGAAAGGGGAACCGGGCATGAGTCGTTGGACTACGCGGCGGAACCCCTTCGTTTCACTGGATTGATTATACGATTTATGGCATATTATACACCAGAATCGCGGTTTTGTCCACTAAAGGGCGAACGCGTGTTTGTCGTAGGGTAAATAACTTGATACATTCTCATATCTATTTCCATAATGTAAGTAACAGTCATGTTCAGCTTGTTTTTCATTAATTCAGGATATAAACCTCGATCACTCGTCAGCAATCGGCGGTTGCACACTCAGCCTTTTGTCTACGACCCGATACCCCCGCCAATGCTGCACCACCCGACGCACTGGCGGCAGGCGTAGCACCAGCAGCACGCCGATCACTCCGCCATACACCAATGGCTCGCGGATGTCGGACTTAACGGCCCACAGATAATGCAGCACAGCCAGCAACGTGGCCCCATAAACAATGCGATGCAGCCGCTTCCAGTTTTTGCCCAGACGCCGCATCCATCCCTGCGTGGAGGTAACCGCCAGGGGCACAAGCAACACAAAGGCCGCCAGTCCCACCAGGATGTATCGTTTCTCCGCGATTTCCTGGCCGATCAGCATCGTATCAAACCCATAATCCAGACCAACGAAGATCAAGAAATGCAAACCGGCATACAGAAAAGCGTATAAGCCCAGCGGGCGCCGCAATACGAGTACCCGTTTGAAGCCAGAGAGGATATTCAGTGGTGTACAGGTCAGTGAAAGCACCAGCAAGATCAGGGCAGACTTTCCCGTGCGGAAGGTTAGTTCCTGGATCGGGTTGACGCCCAGTTGATTATAGGCATATTGCCAGCCCAGCCAGCCCAGCGATAGCAGCACCGCTCCGTGTGTCAGCAGCGTCAACCAGCGCCGTTGTAGATAGAGCCGCCAATCAGCCAGTCTGTTCATCAGTAAAACTGCCTCAGATCCATACCCGCATAGAGTTCAGCAACCTGCTCGGCATACCCGTTGAACGGCAATGTTGGGCGGCGACCGGTCTCACCAATGCGGCGCTCGGTTGACTGTGACCAGCGTGGGTGGGATACATCCGGATTCACATTGGCATAAAACCCATATTCTTGCGGGGCTGCCAGCATCCACAGCGAGGTGGGCATAGTCTCAACCAGATCGATGCGTACAATCGACTTAATGCTTTTGAAGCCATATTTCCATGGCACGACCAGGCGCACCGGTGCGCCATTCTGTGGAGTCAGCGCCTTGCCATAGATGCCGGTTGCCAGCAACGTCAGGTCGTGCATCGCTTCATCCAGACGCAATCCCTCGATATACGGCCAGTTGTACCACTGGTTGTTCTGCCCTGGCATTTGCTGCGGATCATAGATCGTTTCCATACGTACATATTGAGCGCTGGCCACTGGCTCCACCTCTTTCAGCAGTGCAGCCAGTGGAAACCCGACCCAGGGAATCACCATCGACCAGCCCTCGACACAGCGCAGGCGGTAGATGCGCTCTTCGCTACCAAACCGGCGCTGCAAGTCGCCAACATCAAACGTCTGGGGATGGCGCACCAGTCCACCTACCTCAACTTCCCAGGGTGAGGTGCGGAAATCGCGGGCTAAACGGGCAACGGCTTCTTTGTCAGTTGAAAATTCGTAGTAGTTGTTATAATTCGTGATCGCCGCATAGGATGTCAGCGCATCACCTGATTCATCGGTATCAGTACTTACCTGCAAGTCGTCGGGAATAGCGGTGGTTGGCTCAGTCCCCGCGCATGCGCCGAGCAGCAACGAACCGGCCGCCAGCGCCCCCACACTGCGCATAAACGCACGCCGCGAGAGATAGATATGCTCAGGTGTGATCTCAGAAGATGGAATCTTGCTCATAGCTTTCTTTTTCATGACCCATGATAGCGTTCTGGATAAGCGCATTGATCGCCTCACCTCTGTACTATCAGCATACTACCATCAGCGCCTGATGGCAACCACATAGCGCCATGTGCTACAATGAGATATGCATCCAGACGTGCAATTGCTACGTCTTATCTCAGAGCCATGCACACCAGGAAAGTTTCCCAAGGAGTTGTGATATGAGTTTTCTGGATCAGATTGGGAAGTCGATTTCGTACGGAGTTGATCGGGCTAAGTTTGAGGCCGATAAATTCCAGCGCACGAATCGCCTGCAAAGCGAACTGAACGATATAAAGAAGCGCCTGGATAAAACACTGATCGATATGGGGCAACGAGCATATGACCTGCATCGTGCCGGGCAAATTAATGCCCCGACGATTGGCGAAATGGCGCAGACCGTTGATAAGCTGCGGTCAGAAGTGATCATCAAGGAAGAGGCTCTCAAGACGGTTCAAGCCGAAACCTACATAGAACCATCAGGAACGATTACCGCGCCAGCGCAACCAGTGCCGATTGTACAGGAAGGCCCGCCCGGCATCATGTCGCCCCCGGCACCACCACCTGCACAGACGGTATCTGCACCACCACCCGCAGTACTGGCAGCACCTGCGCAGCCATCTCCGGCTACCAAGACCTGCCCGCAATGTCATTTTCAAATGCCGATGCGCGCCGTATTTTGCCCGAATTGTGGCTTTCGGATTGGGCGGTAATTCTGCCAATCACCGATGACGACATACCAGGTTCCTGGTACCGACGCTCCAGGTCGGCACCAGGAAGACAGTTCAGGGAAAGCATGTGCGTCGGCATCAACTGGCCGTAAGCGCTCACACCGTACATCCAATGGCCATCACCGGCTCGACACCCGTGCAGGCAGCGCCAGGTTGTTGCGTGGATGGCTTGTCTTGCCCACCAGGTTCAAATTTTCCTGCGAAGAACGGGCCGTTTGCACCTCATCGAAGCTGATGTTCAGACTCGTGATAGTTGTCACAACGGCGGCAGAGATGCCGGTAATAGCAACCTGACCCCCCGGCAAACGCAAAGCCTCGGCAGTCTGGATCAGCACCCGTGCCACAGCCGTATCTACGACTGCAACACCAGCACTATCAATACCTGTGTATAACACCATACCATGGCGGCGGGGCACTGTTGAGCTACGAATGCGTCGATGTAGTGGAAGTTGTCCGCTATATACACGACAAACATGATGCCTCCCTCGTCCAACGGTGTGCATCAGCCGCTCGCGTAGCGATAGTGGAGCGAGCCAACTGGACACGGGGGGTGAGCAGCGCGTATAGCGTGCCGCAGTTATCGCCCCTTGACAGTGACGCTACTCGCGAAGGAGTTGCTTCCATCTCACCGCCCAACAACTTATTCTAACCTACTTTCTTATACGAGTTACGCATCGACACCGGTATAACAAATGCGTGTAAGCATCATGCGCCGGAGTACTCGTGTCGACATACGGATGGCACCGCGCTGCTTCTGTGTTGCTGAACACGTGCTACGCAGCGACCAGGAAGTGGATATAGTCCGGTTCGTCACACTTCGGCAGGTTCATAGGCTCAAGTATACACCATCACATAGTCAACTTTATCTTTCTTCTCGCTTTCGGCAGAGTGGTTTTGATGAACTGCTGATCCGTGGCATCCTCAGGCATTACGTACCCTGGGAGGGTAGGGACACACGGCCGTGCGCCCCTACTGGATGCACACAAGATGCCCCTGTACTTGATTGTGCCCACGATGGGGTTAACCGCCGCCACCAACCGGGCCGCTACCGGGAATACCCGGTTCGGTCATATCCCGTACATTCAGATATTCATCCAGTTGTTCATCAGAGAGCAACCCCATCTCTTTGGCTGCTTCACGCACCGATTTACGCTCGCTGGCCGATTTCTTGGCAACCTTCGCTGCCTGATCATAGCCAATGGCACTGTTGAGCGCCGTAGCGATCGATGGGTTCAACTCAAGCAACTGGCGACAGCGTTCGCGGTCGGCTTCGATACCTTCCAGACAATTGACGCGGAAGGCATTGCATGCACCGGTCAGGATGCTAATGCTTTCTAACATAGCGTGCGCCATAACCGGCATCATCACGTTCAGTTCAAAATTCCCATGGGTACCACTGATCGTGATCGTCGTATGGTTCCCCATCACTCGCGCACAAACCATCATGACCGCCTCGCTCATCACGGGGTTGACCTTGCCAGGCATGATCGATGAACCAGGCTGAATGGCGGGCAAGCGAATCTCAGCCAGGCCACTGGTCGGGCCACTGGCGAGATGACGCAGGTCATTGACGATTTTCATCAGCGAGACAGCCAGCGTATTGAGTGCCCCAGACGCGTTGACATAGGCGTCCTTGGCAGACTGGGCCTCGAAATGGTTCTCGGCTTCGTAGAACGACAACCCGGTCGCTGTGCTAATGTAGGCGATCGCTTTTTCCGGGAAGCCAGGCGGGCAGTTAATCCCGGTACCCGTCGCCGTACCACCCAGAGGCAGTTCAGCCAGTTCATTCGAGGCCGCCTGCACACGCTGGATGCCTTTGCGCACCTGGGTTGCATACCCCGCAAATTCCTGACCCAGCCGTACCGGAGTCGCGTCCATTAAATGGGTACGGCCACTCTTCAATACATCATCGAATTCGATGGCCTTAGCATGCAATGAGTCATACAATGCACTCAGGGCAGGTACCAACTCATGTTCAATGGACACACGCGCCGCAACATGCATAACCGTGGGAATGACATCGTTTGATGATTGCGACATATTGACATGATCGTTGGGATGAATCAGCTTGCTCCCACGATCGCCGCTCAATTTCTCAGCGCAGAGATTCGCAATAACCTCATTCGCGTTCATGTTGGTTGAGGTACCACTACCCGTTTGAAAGATGTCCAGCACAAACTGATCGTCAAGCTTGCCATCGATCACTTGCTGGGCACTCTCAATGATAACCGCCGCCTTCTCCTGGTCAAGCAACCCCATATCCCGGTTAGCCTGGGCCGCTGCCTGCTTGACAATACCCAGGGCCTTAATAAACGGGCGGGAGAAACGGATACCACTGATCGGAAAGTTCAACACCGCTCGCTGGGTCTGAGCACCATACAGCGCATCTGCCGGTACCTGCATTTCTCCCAGTGAGTCCTTTTCAATGCGATATGACCCTGTCATTATACCCTCGCTCCTTTGCGTCTGCTTATCCATACGACCTGCACCCGATGCACCTGCTGCTTTCAGGCGCCGTGTCTCCACTTTATCAAGACAACCGTGTACCTACTTTCCATACCTACTGGTCAACCCGATTATCGCAAGGGATGCCTATTGTGTCAACTTTTCAGCCGGTTATGCAGAATGGGGCACATACCCTTGACGTTGATGCACAAGATTCGTCCGATCGAGGGAAGAAAATATGGTTTTGGGAGAGGAAGCGAAGGAAGATCGTGGCTCAACCAGTGGTGGTTAAGTTGGAAGAAGGCATGATGCCCGTGATGCTGCACAGTCCTGGATTGGAAGATGGCGCGCCTCTTCTCCACCGATTTCTATGTGATAGACAAGACCGTTCATCAGTACAAACCAGGCGTGATTCGCCGCCTGGTACACAAAATCTCATATCGACATCCTCTATGCCGATGCACCACAGGGTGTCTTTATGCATTGGATTTTTGTTTGATATTCCCGCGACGTTCTGCATTGTTGCTTGAGCATTTAGGCATATGAGCGTCTCGAGCACCGATAACAGCATGATGGGTTCGTTCGCAACCAGACCGCCGTGCGTTCGTATATGCACAATGACAGGTGAACGAGTCCCTGTACGCCGCTTACATCAGGGGCACCCGTAACTCCACCGTCGTACCAACCCCTATTTCAGAACGAATGCGAAAGTCCGCCCCAATTAAACGCGCACGTTCCTTCATATTCAGCAAGCCTAGATTGTTGCGTACTGTGCGACTGGCTTCGACATGCGCCACGTCAAATCCCTGGCCACGATCACGCACACTGACGATCAAATAATCTTCTTCGGCATACAGGTAAATCGTGATTTCTGGGGCTTCAGCATATTTACGCGCATTATTGACCGCCTCCTGCACAATCATGAAGGTCGCGGCCTCGATCTCATGTGATAGAGGCGGAATAGTGGCCGGAGCTTCGAGGCGCAATTGAATACCGCTCCCAGAAAAATCACGCCAGCGTGCAACATACTGCTGGAGTGTGACCAGCAAGCCCTGCGTTTCCAGTCCAAGCGGGCGCAACTCGAACAACAACGTCCGAATATCATAGCTAGTCTTGTTCACCAGTTCGGCCAGCGTATCGAGTTCAGAACTGACCCGTTCAGGCATTGCCGTGAGCAACCGTTTGATAAACTCGATATTCATGGCAATGGCAGCAATACTCTGGGTTGGGCCGTCATGCAGATCACGGGCAATTGCGTGCCGTACTTCTTCTTCTTTGGTCAACAAGCGATCGCGTTCTTGCTTCAAGCTCTGATACAGGCGTGCATTCTCAATCGCAATTCCGGCCTGTGATGCCAACGTGGTCAGCAACTGCATATCCTGCTCGGTGAAGAGCGCTCCGTTACGCTTATTAAGCAGTTGCATCACCCCGACCATACGATCCTTCACACGCATCGGCACACACAGGATCGAGCGCGTGACAAAGTCGACCTCCCGGCCAATCCCATCATACCAGCGTGGATCTTGCTTCACATCGTTCACGATTTGCCCGATACCATGAGAGGCTACCCAGCCCGCGATGCCTTTATCAGCGGGCATACGCAGTTCTTGCGTTTCGTTCAAAATCTCAAGGACGAGTTCGTTGCGTTCCTCATCCAGAATAAAGATCGAGCAGCGTTCAGCACCAACGACTTGCGGTACCCGCTGCTTGATGTCGTTGAAGAGACTGGAAAGATCTAAATTCATGGAGAGTGACTGGCCGATTTCATACAAGAGATGTAGCTCTCGTAGATCACGTTCAGCTCGACGTAACATGGCCAGTTTATCCGCCTCGCCACCAATCGCTCGCACCAGGAGGATCAGCAAATCTTCATCGGCTTTTAAGTTTGCCGGCAAGCCTGCCTGTTTTTCCAGGCTCGTTTCCGTGACCACCAGATGAAGCAGGCCGACACTCTGCCCACTACTTTGTAATGGTAATTCGAGCAACTCACGCCCATCTTCAAGGGAGTAATAGCCAATCGTCGGCTCATTCCCACTGTCACGACGCGTTGAATCAGTACGTGCCTGTTCAATCAGGGTACGTGCTTCGAGATCAAGCGGGCCATATTCCAGACGTACGACTTCTCCATGCGGCGTATGATAGATCAGCATACCTGCCTGGGCCGGCCAGAACGCCACCAGACGTTCCAGGGACGCTTGCAGCAATTCGATCACATCATGGTAGCCACCAGCGACTAGAAGCTGGCTGAGGGTTTCTAGTTGACGCGAATCAAGTGTCAGAGGGGACATACATACCTCGTAGGTGAGCAACTTCTCGCACACATTCACTTTACCGTATACTACCTGGTGTTGTCAATGCTTCTAATGTGTGGGGATCGAACCGCCATTATACTATGGTCTGTCATGGTATGTCAATATCCTCGCAAATCGCTGGAGCTATGTTAATTGTGCGGGACGGCATCCACCATGTTCATGCCATATCTTGCCAGCGAAACACGTCGGTGATCATACTTCGTGTTACAAGTATCTCCTGGAATAGAACTATCCTATCCTATAGGTTAACTGCTCAACTGGTGCGAGTAGATGTGGATGTCATACATCATCCGGTGACGAACGTGCCAGACCTGTGCTGGGCAGCATGAAACCTGACCCGCGTGCCAGTTGTGCGCTTGCTACGATGCTCAAAATATTTGTTTCGCCCTATCAGTATTTGTGCATAAGATTCTGGAGAACGCCATAGATCGTTCCGTTTCTGCTGACTAGAAAGCCTTATTACGATACTCAAATTGGTAGAGGATGATCTACTGAATGTGCTATCGTGGGATAGAAGCAAAAGTTAGGCAAAAATGAGTATAATAGACCACAACAATAACCCTGGTCCAAGAAAGGAGTCATGACTATTATGGATGATCAGGCGCACAATCATACCGTGTTCGGGTTACTGGCAGGGACGGTTCTCGGCGGCACGGTTGCGCTGATACTGTTTGGGTTGACAGGGAAGGCAATGTTTGTTCTGGCAGTTGCCCTCGGAACAGGCCTCGGATTTGTGATCGGGTTCAGTAAAGACCGTGCGCTTCGGCAGGAGATCAATAACGATCCAGCAGGTCAGGTTGTGCGTGAATAGCTACGACCAGGGTTCCATACCATCATAGCTCTTTGATCAGAGTGTGAACCATACAAACGTATCAGTCTGAAATCCCCCTGGTAGCCGATACGACTGGGGGGATTTCTGGTTATCCTGACAACACCAGAGGCATCTACTTGTCTGACCAGGCACACAGGCAATACTTTAGTTTAAGGTTGAGCCACACATCCCTCCCGTAGCCGGGGGATAACGTGGATTGTGAGGTAGACTACATGCAGGAATACCATTTTATGGCGTGTGGGAGCCTTACTCCTGCCTGCACACACATAGCGTGCGCATTCTACAATGCCTGCGCATGTCACAATGCTGTATATATTTTTACTATACACAATAAGGAGAGATTAGTATGAGTAACAAGAAACAGTGGAACGAACTGACTGGACAGGAAAAAGTAGGACTGATCGGGTTGAGTACGATCCAGCTGGCGTTGCTGGGGGCCGCACTGTGGGATATTTGTCACCGCCCAGCCACCGAGATTAACGGTAAAAAGTGGGTCTGGACGATGGTATCGTTTCTTAATTTCGTCGGGCCCCTGGCGTATTTCAAGTTTGGTCGCAAGCATGGCTAAGTGAAGGCTGCCAATCACCAGTACAGCCCGGCGGGCACTGGTAGATCCTGGCGCGTTAAACAGACAAAGGAAGAGCGTAACACACTATGTTTAGGCAACGACGTAGATGGCACGTGCTTGTCATCGTTCTGTTGGGCAGCCTGCTTGTGCTGCCAGTTATGACCGCCCGTGCAACACCAGCGGTTGATGCACGGTTTTTTGACTACTATCACCAGCATCAGGGCATCCGTATTCTGGGCTATCCCCTGACCGAACTGGTAGAAGTAAACGGCTATGCGGCCCAGTATTTTGAGAAGGGGCGGATTGAAGATCACCGTCACGAAGTGACTGATCCACGCTGGGCATTTATGTATGGCCGCCTCTCCGCCGAACTGATGGAACGTGACCCGCAAGGTCAGGTGAACAACACCAGTATTACCTATGCCGATCTGGCCTATGCCCATCGCGCCGAATTGCGTGTTCCGGCCCCAACCGGGTTCCTGGGTGGAACTACTCCGTCGCGCAATGGCATGTTCGTACCGTACGATGCGCAGTTGCGCCCTGCACCCGGTTATATTGTGCCGCTCTATTTCTGGACATACATCAACCGCAACGATCTGTTTCCTGGCGGCTGGCTGCACGATGTCGGGTTGCCGATGACCAATGCGTTTCAGGTTGAGACTTACAAAAACGGTGAGCGCCGCGATATTACTATGCAAGCCTTTGAGCGAGCGGTGTTGACCTATGATCCACGCAACCCACGCGAATGGCAGGTTGAGCGCGGCAATATCGGGGCTGATGCGCTGCGTACAGCGCCTGCTAACGGCCAACCCGTCACCAGCAACATCGAGATCCCGCGTCCCAACGAACAAGTGACGCTGCCAGTACATATTCTGGCCCGCCTGGGTAATCCAGGTGAGCAGGTGGTGGCAACCCTGCGCTGGCAGGATGGCACAGAGGTATCCAATATCTACACCCTGCTTGCGGGTGAGGATGGGCGCGGCTTGCTGATTGACAACCTGGACTGGGTCAACCTGCCACAGCCGCCCCAACCCGCTACTCAACCGGCAACGATCACCATTCGCAATACGGCTGGCACGGTGCTGGCACAGCAGTCGGTAGTGGTGTTGAACGCGGATGACCCGAACACACAGGAGATTATGCTGTACTGGACGGTGAGCGGTGCACCGACGGTGCAACCGCAGCAGCGACGCATTGTGCGTACCGAACAGGTCGGTACCGCCGCTCTGGAGGAACTACTCTGGGGGCCACCAGCCGTCAGCCAGGTTGGGTATGGCACCGCACTGCCTACACCGATCGAGGTTCTTAGCTATCCTGGCCGCCAACCTGATTGGGGGCCACGGGTACGGTTGCTACGCCTGACGATTGAGGATGGCATCGCCACTGCCGACTTTTCGCGGGAGATCCAGGCCTACGGTGGTGGTTCGGCACGTATGCAGGCTATGCGTGACCAGGTGACGCAGACGCTGCTCCAATTTCCGACGATCACCGAGGTGCGTATCGCTGTTGACGGTCAGAGTGAGGGGGTGCTGCAACCATAGCCGCACGTTTGGTCAACTCATTTTTCGCCAATATGCGCTATAATTTTGACAGAGGTTTCGTGAAATATTAGGGTAAAGTGGTGACCGTGCTGAATCAACAACGACGGGTCTGGCTACTGCCCCTCATGATTTGTGTGGCAATCATCGTGTTTGATCAACTGAGCAAGCAGTGGATCGTCAACCGCCTGGGACCAGTGCCGCTGATGGATGCGATTCCGTTAGTGGGGAATGGGGTGCAACTCATTTATTCGCGTAACACTGGAGTGGCATTTAGCCTGTTGCAAGGTGTGCCCCAACTCCTGACTGTGCTGGCTCTGCTGATTACTGCTGGAGTAATCTATGTCTATATCACCCAATTGCCGCGACAGAATCTGGCGGTTCAAATCAGCATTGGCCTGATTGTCGGTGGGGCACTGGGCAACCTGATCGACCGTATCGTCCTGGGCTATGTGATTGATTTTATTCAGGTCGGATGGTGGCCAGTCTTTAATGTTGCTGACAGCGCCATTTCGCTAGGGGCCATACTGCTGGTGCTGACGCTGGTACGACTTGATGCTATACGGAACGCTCGGTCGCAGACAGCAGTACAGTAACCGTCAGGGCAACCGGTATGTCTCCTGGATTACAGTCGCGATGGCAACGCTGGGGTATACCTGGCATCATCGCGTCTGGCTTACTGGTGTCGGATCAGCTCAGTAAATTCTGGACGATCCAGCATCTTGGCCCGATCCCTGGTAGTCGACAGATTTTTGTGATCGATGACTGGTTTAGCTTGATCTATGTTGCCAATACGGGCATTGCCTTCGGGTTGCTCCCCAATCTGTCCAGAATCTTCATCGTCACATCGTTACTCATCAGTGCCGGGGTGATTTATGCTTATCTGTTCTATCTCCCCAATCACAGCTGCCGGGTCAAAGTGAGTATCGGGTTGATTATCGGCGGTGCACTCGGTAATGTGCTAGACCGTATTCAATGGCGACATGTGATCGATTTTATCAAGATTGGCTGGTGGCCAGCATTTAATCTGGCTGACATCGGTATCAGTATAGGTGTTCTCATTCTGGCTGTTTATCTGCTGTTCATTGATGATTGTGAGTGTGAACATACAATGCCGCAGGACGATGCGCTGCTGACGAAACTGTTGTATGGTGAGCCGGATGGATCACCTGTTGAGTCAGAAGAAGGGTAGGCATGAAGTGGCAGATACGACCGAATCCAATGATACGCTTGATCAAGCTGTCATCGAGTTGCGCGTACCGTTGCAGCCAGCGACAAAACGCCTGGATCGCTATGTTGCGCTGACCGTTTCGAGTTTGTCACGCTCGTATGTGCAGCATTTGATTGCAGCCGGACATATTCTGGTGAACGAGCGTCCATCACGCGCCAGCCAGGTAGTGCACCCCGGTGATGTTATTCTTGTGCGTCAGCCTGTGCCTCGACCAACCGCACTGGTGGCAGAAGAATTGCCATTAACAGTGGTCTATGAGGATGCCGATCTGGTGGTGATCGACAAAGCCGCCGGCATGGTTGTCCATCCTGCGCCTGGACATCCTCGTGGCACACTGGTCAATGCATTGCTGGCACGCTATCCTGATATACGCGTCGGCATGGAGTTACGTCCCGGCATTGTGCATCGCATCGATCAAGACACCTCCGGGTTGCTCGTGGTAGCACGGCACGAACAGGCGCTACGGGCGCTCACGGCACAGCAGCAGGCACACGAGATGTACAAGGCGTATCTTGCCGTGGTGGAAGGGCCAATCAAGGAACTTGAGGGGATTATTGATGCCCCAATTGGCCGCCATCCCCGTGATCGCCAACGGCAGGCGGTGGTGCCTGATGGCCGAGCAGCGCGGACACATTACCGGGTGCTGGAGCAACTGGGAGCCTATACCCTGGTGGAGGCACGGTTGGAAACGGGGCGCACCCATCAGATCCGCGTCCATTTTGCGCACCAGCAACGCCCAATATTGGGCGACCCACTGTATGGGCGGCGCAAATCACGCCCAACATTCGGGTTGCAGCGCCAATTTTTGCATGCCTATCGGCTCGGTTTTGTGGTACCATCCAGTGGTGTATGGCGTGAATTCACTTCTCCGCTACCTGCCGATCTTGCGCACACGCTGGAGAAGCTGCGCTCGTTGGTACGTACTGTGTAGTATGCATATTATGCTACAATGCACATGCTTCGAGTGGATAAGAGTAGCTACAAGGAGGTAGGATTCGCAATGCGCAACAAGATAAGTATCATCGGTGCTGGTTTTGTTGGTTCGACGACGGCACACTGGCTTGCAGCGAAAGAACTGGGCGATATTGTTCTGGTCGATATTGTCGAAGGGATTCCCCAAGGGAAGGCCCTGGATCTCTGCCAGTCTGGCCCAATTGAGGGGTTTGATGCGAAGATTATCGGTACCAATGATTATGCCGATACCGCCAACTCGGATATCATCGTGGTGACATCAGGCGCTCCACGCAAGCCGGGAATGAGCCGTGAGGACTTGATTAAGGTCAACGCCGACATCACTCGCGATTGTGTTGGCAAGGCGGCGCCACTTTCACCCAACGCAATCATCATTATGGTCAACAACCCGCTGGATGCAATGACCTACGTCGCACGCCAGACCAGCGGCTTTCCTAAGAATCGCGTGTTTGGGCAGGCGGGCGTGCTGGATAGTGCCCGGTATCGCACATTTATTGCCATGGAAGTCGGGGTGTCAGTGGAGGACATCCAGGCCATGTTAATGGGTGGTCACGGGGATGAGATGGTGCCACTCCCCCGCTTCTCCACGATAGGTGGTATTCCTGTGACCGAGTTTATTCCCAAAGATCGGCTGGATGCCATTGTTGATCGAACACGTAAGGGCGGCGGTGAGATCGTGAACTTGCTCAAGACCGGGAGCGCCTACTATGCGCCATCGGCTGCAACCGCCCAGATGGTCGAAGCGGTGTTACACGATAAGAAACGGGTGATACCCTGTGCCGCCTATCTCGAAGGTGAGTACGGTCTGAACGATATATACTTTGGGGTGCCGGTGGTGGTTGGTGCCGGTGGTATTGAGCGCATTATTGAACTGCCACTGAACGATGAGGAAAAGGCCCTGTTGCAGAAGTCAGCAGGTGCAGTGCGGAACACGATTGAAACGCTGAAGACACTCTAGCCGTGTAGTATGGCTGACACTCGCAGCAGAAAGCAATGCTGAAGGAGTGTGTTGCAGGAGACAGGATTCAGGCTGCCCGTTCCTGTTTCCTGGCTCCTGCTTTCTCTTTATGACTGTCGTTTTTTGCATCCTGACTGCGGCTCGTTCCGGGATCCACCCGGTTCAAGGAGGGATACCCGTTCTCAAGGATTCTCAATGGCAGTGTATACACCATGCGTGTAGTCACATCTGGTGTGTACCCGTTTCGGGGAACATTCGGCAATGAAGGATGCAGGGGCCTGCAGCCCCACGAATCCCACAAACGCTTGAAGGGGCATAACCCTTCCAGACCACCCTACCGGAACGGGATCCTGGTATAATCCAAACACAAGCACTGATCTCTCGTTGTCACTGGCATATACGACCAGATGGCAGCACAACGATATATATATCCTGATATGAAATAGAGAGGGCATTGTGCAAGCCACAACTGGCACATCGTCGTTGACATCGCAGGATCGCTGGCAGATGCTAGGGGGCGAGCGATTTTATATTCTTGCCCGCTGGCTCATCATTTTATTATTGTTCGCCATCAGTCCGTTATTGACAGACAGCCCGCTCTGGCCCATTCGCCTGGCCAACGCCATCACCGTACTCCTGTGGAGCTATGCGGGCTTTGGGCTGTTGACCACCATCGCGCTTTTTATTCCATTTTTTAGTCCCTTGCTCAGTTTAGCGTATCTGCTCGATATTATGTTTATTTCCGTGCTGGCGTTGTTCAGTGGTAAAGGGGATATGATCTTTTTTCCATTGTATTTGTTGCCGCTGATCAGTGCTGCTGTTCGGCATCCGCCAGGAATAAGCCTGGTGTTTGGTATCGTTGCCTCTTTCTTCTACATCCTGGTGATTATTGGTGGAACAACGCTGAATCCCGATCAATCTGCACTAGGAGCGCTGGAGTATGTGTCGCTGGGATTGCGGGTGTTGACATTGAGTTTTGTGCCCTGGTTGACGAGTGGCCTGGCAGAACAGTGGAGCGCGAATAATCGGCGTAGTGTAGTGGTAGCGCGCCAAAAAACGGACGAAGCGTTGCGCGAAGCCCAGGCCTATCGGGATCAGATGCGGTCACTGTATGAAGTGGCGTATACGCTCTCAACGACGATGAACTATCAACATGTGTTGGAGTCGACCCTGAAAGAAAGCCAGCGATTGGTACCCTACACAGCCGGGTTCGTGCTGCTCTCGTCAGGGAATCCTGATGAGTTATATGTCGCGGCGACTCATGCAATGGCACCGACAGATCACGGTCGTTCGATCCAGGTATTGAAGGGATCACTGGCGATGGTGCTGCGCTCACCTGATCCATGTTTGATCAATGACATTAGCCAGGAACCAGATTTGCGTCCTATCGAGACCTTGCAGAACTGCAAGGCCGCCTGTGTCATTCCGTTACGAGCGCAGTTGCGCACCTATGGGATGATGATTATCGCCAGTGATCGCGCCAACGCCTTTACGGCTGATCAGATGGAGATGATCAACACGCTGGCGCAGTATGCGATTATTGCGTTGCATAATGCACAGCTTTTGATTGACCTCAAAGAAGAGCGCAACAAACTGATCTCCAAAGAAGAAGAAGTGCGCCGACAACTGGCACGCGATCTGCATGATGGCCCGGCTCAGGCATTGGCCGCGATTACCATGAATATTGAGTTTATTAAACGCTTGCTCGAGCGCGACCCGAAGCGGATAATGGAAGAACTGGATAAACTGAGCACCCTCTCCAAACGCACGACCTATGAAGTGCGCACGATGCTCTTTGAGTTACGCCCGCTGGTGCTGGAGACACAAGGGCTGCGCGTGACGTTGGAACAATACCTGGCACGCTTCCAGTCGGATAACAATAATGGCCCCCAGATTCTGCTCGATGCAGATAATGTCGAGGAGATCGCACTGGATACCAAAACCGAAGGGACGCTCTTTAACATTATCCAGGAAGCGATCAATAATGCCCTCAAGCACGCCCAGGCAAAGCACATCTGGGTGCGCCTGGAACGTGATGGCGCTATGCTGCATACGATTATTCAGGATGATGGTAAAGGTTTTGATAAGGCCAAGGTCATGCGCTCTTATGAGAAACGTGGGTCATTTGGCTTGCTCAATATTGACGAGCGAGCCCGCCTTGTTGGCGGTGCAGCCGAGATGCATTCGGCCCCTGGTGAAGGGACGACCGTGAAAATTATTGTGCCCCTCGAGTCATGAACCCCTATCTTGCCCCCGAACGAGTACGGGCTGCGTTGCGGACGTTGGGATTACAGCCCACCCGTGGTATGGGCCAGAATTTCTTGATCGATGGTTCGGTTCTGGCTCAGATTATTGTGGCAGCCGCGCTCGATGCGGGTGATCTGGTAGTCGAAGTTGGCCCTGGTCTGGGGGTCTTGACATGGGAGTTGCTGCGACATGTGCGTCAGGTGGTAGCGGTCGAGCTTGATAAACGCCTGGCAGCGCGTCTATCCGTTGAGTTTGCCAGCTACCGCACATTGCGCATCATCCAGGGCGATATTTTACGCCTTTCACCTGCACAACTCCTGGAGGGCACACCACCAGCACATCTAGCACCTGTAGCACCTGGAACGCTGGATCAAACAAGCCAGACGCCATCTATCCCCACACCGCCACCCTACAAAGTCGTTGCCAATTTACCGTATGCCATAACCTCAGCCGTCTTACGTCACTTTTTGGAGGGACAGCCGCAACCAACATCGATGGTGCTGCTGGTGCAGTGGGAAGTCGCGCAACGCATTACTGCACCAGCAGGCGATTTGAGTGTACTGGCGCATGCCGTGCAACTCTATGCTGCACCCCAGATAGTGGCGCGTGTTCCGGCCTGCAGCTTTTTCCCGCGCCCGGCTGTGGATTCAGCCATCCTGCGCTTACAAATCTATAACGCTCCTGCAGTTGCGGTAAATGATATTGATGCCTTGTTCCGTGTGATTAAGGCCGGGTTCCTTCAACCGCGCAAGAAGTTGGCAAACGCGCTTCCCACAGGTCTGGCAGCGATGGGGCAGCCGGTCGACCGTTCGATGGTCATTGCTGCCCTGACTGCTGCTGGTGTATCCCCTGATCAACGTTCCGAGACGGTAACGCTGGCAGAGTGGGCCAGTATATATCAGGCATTGCAAGCAGCCGGCTATTACGACCGTACGAATTAATCATCGGACATACTCGCTTGTTCTACTCGTAGGCTAGCACCTCGCGTACAGTCAGGCGGCTGGCATTCCAGGCCGGTAGCAAGCTTGCAACGATAGATAGTACTATTACTGCCGCCAGCCAGATAAACAGGCCGTTCATAGCAAACGTATACAGCAGTGGCGCTCCTGTGAACAGCACGCCAACCTGATCGCTCAATAGACGACTCAATGGAAAAGACAACAATCCGCCAATGGCCCAGCTGATCAGTCCGATCATCACGCCCTCGAGCAGAATCACGCGGATCAACGTCCTATCGGAAGCTCCGATCGCTCGCATCACTCCGATTTCACGTGTGCGCTCCAGTACGTTGATACTCATAGTACCTGCCAATCCCAGGCCCCCTACTACCGCAATCAGTAACGCCATAATCGTCAGTAGCATGGTAATGATATTAAATTGTTGCCGGGTGAAATTGTTACGTTGCGCAGCAGTGGTGGTGTTTGTAACACGGATGCCTTGCCTGCGAAACTGATCTTCAATCTGCTGCGCAGCTTGCTCCTGTGTCATACGACTATCAACACTATTGGACAGGAAGATTTGCATCTGGCGTGTCTGACCGACCTCGCGTGTCTCACGCGCAAAGAAGTTGGCATTAGCATAAGCAATTTGCGTATTACCCAGCCCTTGAAACACACCAACAATCCGCCAGGGAGACTCACGCCCTTTGATGTTCAGCGTCACTGTATCACCAATGCGCAGATCTGTCTCGTTGTTCAACACATTGGCACTCACGACCATTGCATTTTCGTCAGTAGGCAGGAGCCAGCGCCCGGCCACAATACGTGGCGTAATGCGTGTGCGTTCGAGATCAAGGCCATAGAACGTAATCGCGTCGCTCTCGCTGGTATCAGGGCGCACACGCCGCGCCTGCACCAGGCTGACACTTTCAATATAAGCTACGCCCGGTATCTGCCGGGCGATCTGCTCCACCCGCGCCACACGGTACGAACGTGCAAATCTGACCTCAACATCATAGCGCACCAGGGTGTCAAACAGTATCGCCAGCGACTGATTGGTCGAGGCCTGGACACTGGCAACACTGATAAAAATGGCTCCAGCCAGCGTGAGCGTGATCAGCGTCAATACCAACCGCCCCTTGCGTCGAAACGTATTGCGTATAGAGACAATCAGGGCCAGAGGCACACCACGCACTGCTTGCAGCGCCCGGTCAATCCAGTTACTACCATACTGCACAGAGCCACCACCATCAATTGCCGCCCGAATGGTGATACGGGTACCGCGGAGTATTGGCAGCAATGCCGCCAGCACCGGCACACCCAGGCCCAAAAAGAACTGCAGCGCCAGTACCTCTGGCAGCAATCCAGTTACTGTTGGATCGAAATTGAGAAAGCGTCCAAAGAAGATCGCAAACTGACCAGCCGCGATATGTGCCAGTGGTACCGCCACCAGCAGCGCGATCACGCCAAACAGGGTGACAAACCACAAATACAGGCTGGCTATCTGCCAATCGCTGGCCCCAATTGCCTTGAGAACGCCGATCTGTCGTGTCTGCTGGGTAAGCAGACCGGAGATAGTATTGGTGACAAGGAAACCACTCAGGAAGCCCATCAGGATACCTAATGCTCCTAGCAAAAATACCAGTGGATCGAGAATGAAGGTCGCTATCGGACTCTGGGCTGGATTCGGCGGTAAGAACGAGACGAGAATCTCACGCCCGCTCCGCTCGATGCGGTTGCGTATGCTGGTTGCTACCTCATTGATCGCCACCGGGTCATCCAGCAGTTCGTCATCAACGGCAAAGAAGAGCTGAGTGTAGTCACGCGACTCGCCCAACCATTCGAGCGTGTCGATTGAGATATAGCCGGTATAGGTACCAAACAGAAAGGCCGGTGGTGCTGACAGGTCATAGGTCGTACCCACCAGTCGCAGGGTATACTCGCGCTGATCTTGCGCTTCGATCACCAGGTTGTCGCCCAGTGCCAGTTTAATGTTGGACAGGTCGCTAAGGGCCGACCGTTCGATAAGCATTTGCTGATCACCCGGTATGTTCCCCTGTTCGATCTGAAACTTGCCGATACGAATATCGTCCCAGTCAGATACCGCCCGCAACTGCAGATCGGCCCACTCATTGGGTGCAACACGCAAGCGCACATTGGCGAAGGCACGACCCTCAGCTTCTTTCACTCCTGGCAGGCGACGAATGATGTCAACCAGATCATCGTCAAAGGCTTGCTCGGGGGCAACATGAATCACGCCAGTGAAGGGATTGATCGCCCGGTAGGCTCCATTTAGCCCTTCCAGCATACGTATACGTGCCTCGGCAATGGTACCAACAGCAAATACGCCGAGTGCAATTGAGAGAACCACCAGCAGTGCCCGCAATTTGTTTTCCCATATATCGCCCAGCACCTTTTTCCAGCGTGGACTGAGGTAATAGTGTTGGTGGGGTGTGGTACGCTTGCTTGCCAGGGCAGGTGTTGTGCCGGTCGGTATTGAGGGCAAGCTGACTATTCGAGGTTTTTGTGGTGATCTATCGGTTTGTTTCATACATGGCCACCTTATTTTTATTGCTTATTGTCTGTTTTACAGAGATAGCCCGTAAAGCTCAGGTGCTTTCGCCCTGGGATAGATGGGCTTCACCCGCTTGAGCGGATTTAGGCGCAATCAGAAAGGAGGAGATAGAAAGGAGGAAAGAGAAGTCCACTCCTCTGGTTCCCTCTTTCCTATTTCCTGACAGCTATTTTCACACCCACCTGGTTCCCTCTTTCCTATTTCCTGACAGCTATTTTCGCACCCCTCACTCCTCTTCGGGGTGGCAATCTCTGAAGCCCAGGCACGTTCGCCCTGGGAGTGGTACCTGCGCCAGCGGGGGCGAGGGGGCCGCAGGCCCCTGCAAAACGAGGAGCCTCCCGGAGGGGTGTTGCCCCTCCGGAACGATGATATTTACCAATAATTTGGTAGATTTTAAACCAAAAACCTTGCATAATCTCGTTCCTGTTTGTTGATAGAGCAGAATATAGGGTTTACCGCTTCACATACACAAGCCAGGTCTGGTATGTTGCCAGGTAGAAGTGGTACTGGCGCTCTAAGGCCATGCCGGTTTTTTGTTGCAACAGCCATCGACACTACCGGCTTCAATCCTCAGCAGCAGCAGACGGAGCATGACAGCCGATCCCATCGATTAGCGCATCGATCAACTCGTAGGCCATGTGCTGGCGACTCTGCGTCACCGTATGGACGGGCACAGCATGCAGGCTCTCGATAATACCCAGAATACCCCCGGCAATCAGTCCCAGGTTATGATGGTTAATCTCACCACGCTGCTGTGCCTGGTGCAATGCCTGCATGATCGGTACAATCATAGACTCATAGGCCATGCGCTCCAGACGCTCAGCGTGCGCCGGATCGATGGCAGGCATATCGGAGTGCATCATTCGCAGCAGATCGATCGGTGGCTGTGACAACAGCCAGTCGGCAATCGCATGCAACTGCGTGCGAATATCTGGCCCGGTTTCCGCAATGATACGAGACAGACCCTGGCGGTGATGTATCAGGGTGCGCTCGGTGACAGCGATGAACAGTTCTTCTTTGCCACCGGGTACATGGTGATAGAGGGACGCATGCCGAATGCCAATCTCAGCAGCAATATCACGGAGCGTGACGGCTGTATAGCCACGTTGTGCAAACAGGCGCTGAGCGGCTACTAACACCCGCTCGCAGGCATCGGTATTTCTTTCCTGGTTGTGCATTGCTTTTACCTACCAACTGTTAGGTAGTCTATCATGCTTAACCCAGGTTGTCAAGAGCGTTTGATAGCAACTGGAAGACCAGCTACCATCAAATATACGGTATCTGCCTGTGCTGCCAGGCGTTGATTGCACCAGCCAAGCCACTCGCGGAAGGTGCGGCTCACAGTATCAGCGGGGATAATCCCTAGCCCGACTTCGTTAGAGACCACAATGAGTTCACTTGATTGGCTATGGTACCATGCCAGCAGTTGCACCAATTCGGCTTCGACCATGGCCCAGTCTGCATTCGGTTTGAGCAGCAGATTTGTCACCCACAACGTCACACAATCCAACACCACGACCGGCGCGGGCGCAACGGTGGTTAAAGCCTGGGCCACAGCGAGGGGTGCCTCAAGAGTGCGCCAGTGCACTGGTCGTTCGGCCTGATGACGAGCAATCCGAGCAGCCATATCCTCATCACCCGCCTCGGCAGTGGCAACAAAGAGTACCTCGGTATCGCGGGATTCGGCCAGTTGCTGGGCAAAGGCACTCTTACCGCTGCGCGCTCCACCGAGAATAAAAGTTAATTTACGTGTTGTCATAAATCAGGTTCCAGGTCTCAGGAAAATCAGGGCGCATAAGCGTTGTCGTTCGCCGTCACGCCGGGAGCCTGAAGGCTCCGGCGCGCGTTCCGGAGGCCGCTAAAGCGGCCTCCCACAGCCGGCACAGGCCGGCTTCCTGCGCACTACGTGCCTGCGGCTTTAGCCGCCGGGCAAAAGGCTTCAGCCGCCGCAAGCGGAGGCAAGGCACGATCAGGCTGATGGGCGGATGAGCAGCACGGGAATCGTCACCCGCCGTAGCACCTCAGTCGCCACACTGCCCATGATCAGCCGGCTCAAGCCGGTACGACCATGGGTCGCCATCGCCACCAGATCAATATCACTGTGTGACACAAAATCAATAATTTCCTCAGCGGGGTCACCAGTACGGATCACTACCTCCACCCTATAACCATCATTACGCAAGCCATCGGCATACTCGCGCAGCTCGTCGGCCAGCGCCGATTGCAAGTTATCCCATATCTGGTGTACATAGGATGGATAGAGGGCATGTTCGGTCTGCGACCTGACTGGATAGGGTTGTCCGCGTGCAAACAATCCATCAGTCACAATGGGACGTGGCACCGAAATATGCGCCGCTGCCGGTTCGGACGCAACCCGGAACAGGATCAGGTCATCATGCATGGGATAGAAAAACTGGCGGACATACGGAATAATCCGCCGGCTGAACCCTGAGCCATCCAGGGGAATCAATACTCTGTGTTTCTTCATTGGAACACCCCTCCTGTCTCCTTCATGGAAACGGTTACCCATCGTTGGTCTTCGGGATAGATCATACCACTTATAGTATAGTATAGTTGGCAATCGGATACATGACATCCGTCTTGAGTGCAGGCGATGACCTGGACAGGTGGCGAGATTCGTGCCCGGGCTGTTGAACAGGTTGTTAACCTCAACCATTACGGGGTAGACATACCAAAACCGTACCCGTTCCAGAGCAGTAGTCTAGTAAGGACACTGCCCCTATGCATCAGGCTAAGGGTTGCAGACCCCCACCGCCAGCCGGAGACATATGTATGGGCCTGGCGGGACACTGCCTCCTCAGGTGTTTCTCAGGTCTGGCAGGGGCCGCTTGCCCCCGCCAGACTTGCCGGCAAATGTCCCCCGGAACGGGTATTGCGATGGTCTCGCTTAGGGATTGACCGACAGGAATGCCTGACGTGCTTCGGCCAGTGCTGCTTCTGAGGCCGGGAAATAGCCAACTTCTCGGATAAAGTCATTTACATTCGTCAGATAGTAGTTGATGAATGCTGCGACGTGGGGTTGTGCTTGCATCACACTGGCACTACTATAGATGTAGAGTGGTCGAGCCAGTGGATATTCCTCACTTTCAACCGTTACCTCAGTGGGGACAACTGCGGTGCCACTCCCATCATCAATCGCAACAATGTTCAGCCGATCCTGGGCCTCTCGATAGTACGCATAGCCAAAATAGCCGATGGCGTAGGGATTTTCCACAATACCGCTGACCAGTTCGTAATCATCCTCGCTGAGCAAAATACCAGGTGCGTTCTGAATAGGCTGTGGATCCTTGTCAAAGATTTCCTCGACAAAGTAATCAAATGTACCACTATCGGTTCCGGGACTGAAAAGGACGATTGGCTCGGCAGGATAGGTTGGATCAACGTCTGACCAGGTAGTTGCCTCACCGGAGAAGATCTGTGCCAGTTGTTCAAACGTCAACGCCGTGATAAAATCGTTAGCCTTGTTCACAACGATTGCTAATGCATCTGTACCGACGCGGAAGGCAATCGGGGCACGGTTGTTCGCCCTACATTCGGCCTCTTCTTCAGCGTTTATGGCACGACTGGCATTCACGATGTCTACATCTTCCGCACCACTGCAAAAGAGCCGAAACCCTGTTACTGTGCCGGTGCTGCGGACATCAATAATCGCGGTTGAACCTTCCTGAACAAACGCTTCCACGATGGCCGTTGTGAGCGGGAACACCGTTGATGAGCCAGTAATCTCAATATCACCACTCACATCAGCCGGGTCAACGAACGGTAGTCCATTATCTGTGGTCATTGTATCAGCACCTGTGGTCGATGCAGGATTGTTGCCGGTGGGATCAACCGCAGGATTTACCGGTGTGGTCTGCGAAGAACCACAGCCACTGATAAGTAAGATGCAGAGCCAGCATACAATGATCGGTTGCAAACGAACGTTCATATTCTCCTCCTTTAGATCCGTAAGATATCCGTTTGATCCATACGATACACCAGACGTTCAGAGGTTGAGCTGAAGCGCATACAGAAATGTCACTCGGCCTACCCATAGCAAGCCTTTCAGACAGGTTGGTTATAGAGAGAATGAAACGCTTGTTGTGTCTGCAGGATTACAGAAATCGCCCATAAAGCCCAGGCACGTTCGACCTGGGAATCGTCACGATACGTCCAATGTGGGTCAAAGAGAATGAGCGGAGGCATAGCCTCCGCTCATGGTTGACTACTCTGCCGACAACCTTTCAAATTTGATCGAGCGTGTTCGGGGTGGGGTGTGGGTTGGAAGCAAGAGTGATAGAAACCCGGTGATCAACACGAAGATCACCGCAGCCCATAAACATCCCACCAGACTATAGCGTTGATACAGAATACCAGAGAGAACGGTTCCTGCCAGCCGCCCACCCGCATTGGCCATGTAATAAAAACCGACATTCATCGCGACCTTATCACTGTCGGTATAGGCCAGAATAAGAAAGGAGTGAACCGCCGAGTTCATAGCAAAAATAACACCGAAGGCGATCAAACCAACCACCACCACCAGCGCCGGATCAAACCCAGGAAGAACGAATTGCGCCCACTGCCCATCACCAGACAGGTTAGGAATAGCAACCATCGCCGATTCGTCACCACGCATCAGCGCCAGCGCGATTCCGGCTGGAAAAGCTGCCAGGGCAAACGCCAGCCAGGTTGCAGTCCGTCCATCCGGCTCGCTCCCCTTACCCTCGACTCGCTGGCGCACAAATCCCGGTGCCGAAGCCTGCACGATACCGTAGCCGATAACCCAGATTGCCATGAATCCACCTACTTGCCAGAAGTTCCAACCAGCAACATCGTAGAGGAACACCGGCAAGCCGACCACAAACCAGACATCGCGTGAGGCAAACAAAAACACCCGTGCCGCCGAGAGCATGTTCACCGCATAGTTCTTGGAGAACATCTGGCTGAACTTTGCCTTTTTGTCAACCGTTCCCAGGTCGCCTTTGATCAGCGATAGGGTGGAGATCAGCGCGATCAAAACCAGTGCGGCCAGGATCATCAGTGCCGTCTGAAAGCCAACGGTCGTCAACAATAGACCGCCCACAAAAAAACCCACGCCCTTGAGCGCGTTTTTCGAGCCAGTCAGGATTGCCACCCACGTATAGAGCGTACCTTGCTCACCTTCGGGCACGACAAACTTGACAGCGCTTTTGGAACTCATCTTGGTCAGGTCTTTGGCAATTCCAGAGAAAGCTTGAGCGACCATCACATACAGTACCACGAGCCATGATTCCGGGGCAAAGGCCAGCATACTCAGCGCGAGGATCTGCGTACTCAGACCCATAAACAGCGTCGTCTTCAAGCCAAACCGAGCACCAATCCAGCCACCAAACAGGTTCGTGATCACACCAAAGATTTCATAGAAGATGAAAAGCATAGCGACTTCAAACGGGCTATAACCCAGCTGGAAGAAGTAAAAGAGTACGAGCATACGGATCGCGCCATCGGTCAGGGTATCAGCCCAATATGCGCCTGTGACCAGGATATAGTTGCGTAGATCCGCCGATCTCGTGGTGGCGGCAGGTTGCACCTGTGGCATCATTGCCAGCCGGGTTTGCAGTTCAGCCATCTGTGCCCGCAACGCTGTTACCTCGGCCCGCAGTTGCGCAACTTCTTCTTCAAGTGTTACTGTAGCCATAAATCACGGTTTCCTCTTATTTTTGGGTATAACATTCGAACGCCGGTTACACCCCGACCAGCGCCACTTTGCGTGCCAATTCTACCAGGCGATTGGCGTAGCCCCACTCGTTGTCATACCATGCCAGAATTTTGACCTGCGTGCCATTCGTGACCATCGTTGAGGGTGCATCGACGATGGCCGAGCGAGGATCGTCTTTAAAGTCAATCGATACCAGTGGGCGCTCTTCGTAGCCCAGAATACCGTGTAACGACCCGGCAGCCGCGTTTTTTAATACCTCGTTCACCTCTTCAATCGTGGTGGGGCGTTCGACTTCAAATACACAGTCAGTAAGTGAGGCATTGAGCAGCGGGACGCGAATGGCAACCCCATCCAGTTTGCCTTGCAATTCAGGGAAGATCAACCCGATGGCCGTCGCCGAGCCGGTGGTCGTCGGAATGAGCGAGAGGCTGGCCGCCCGTGCGCGACGCAGATCTTTGTGCGGAGTATCCAGAATGCTCTGGGTGTTGGTCATGTCGTGAATGGTGGTGATCATGCCGTGGCGAATACCAATGCCTTCGTGAATGACTTTGACGATCGGGGCCAGACAATTCGTGGTGCAGGAAGCGGCAGTGAGCAGGCGATGTTCGGCGGGTTGATACCAGTGATCATTGACGCCCATTACGATGTTGAGTGCCTGTTGCTTGACCGGAGCGGCGACAATGACCTTGCGTACGCCGTTGCGAAAATAGGCTTCTAGCGTTTCGGGCGTACGGAATTTACCAGAGCACTCCAATACGATCTCTACGCCCTGATCAGCCCATGGAACGGCACCCGGTTCCTTGTGGCTGCTGTAGCCAATACGCGTATCCGCCACCATGAGCATATCACCCTCACCCTGGACGGTCTGATTCCAGCGCCCATGCACTGAGTCGAACACCAGCAAGTGTGCTGCGGTAGCGGCATCACCGTTCAGTTCGTTGATATGCGCAAACGTTAGTTCTGGCCATCCCCAGGCTGCCCGTAGCGCCAGCCGTCCTATGCGGCCAAAGCCGTTAATCCCAACCCGAATACTCATAGCACCTCCTGATAATGTGTTGTCTACACCGGGACGTTAAACCCCTGGGACATTTAGTACTACCATGAGCCATTCCCTCGAGAAGGAGTCCTGGCATGGCTTCACCCCTCCGAAATCACCGGGAACGTGCGCGGGGGCAGTATGCCCCCCGCATCCCTGCCGAGATGAAGTCTGGTTGTAGTATTAGTCCGTCGTCCTGATACCATGGTCACGTAACATTTTACGTTGGGTCAAAACCCAGAGATTAATACGATTGTGCATTTCGGAACTGATTTTGCGAAAGGCCTGCAACCTGGCGTGTTCATCGCCCTCAACCAGTACTGGATCAGGATAGCTCCAGTGAATACAATGTGGATCACCGGGGAAGGTTGGGCAGGCATCGCGAACTTTATCACATACCGTAATGATATGATCAAATTCCTGGTCAAGATACTCGCTCAGATCTTTGGTACGATGGTGCGAAATGTCTAACCCACTCTCACGCATCACCTGGATCGCCAGTGGATGCACCTCAGCTGCCGGATTAACGCCAGCACTAAACACCTCGAAATCCTCTTTCCCGATGTTGCGGAGAATGGCTTCGGCCATTTGCGAACGAGCCGCATTACCCGTGCAGAGAAACAACACACGAATAGGATAGTTCATAGTTACCTCCTGAGACAGGGCATCGGGTTATCTCTGCCCAGGCATGGATGACCTGCCCTGCGCCTTTCTTTATACTCCAGGCTGATTCAATAGAAAAACATCAATTTATATTGATATTATAACTGTTGAACAGACATTTGTCCAGTGTCAGGTATTTTTGTCATATCCAGAATCACCACTGTGGCCCTGATCACGGCCACACCGGTCAACGATCTGCCGGGCGACGTAGCAGTATCAGCCACGAACGGCATCGTTGGTGCAGGCGGCGTGGCTATGGTCGGGGACGTGGGTTGAACAGCCTGTCCACAACCCACCAGCACGCTCGCTATGATAACGAGCAGGCTCCAGGCCCATGTGTTCAATCTATGAGATAGCATGAAAACCTCCTTCTTTCGTCTTTCGTTCGGTAGCATTCATGGATCACACGGCGGTCAGCGAAACCTCTGTCTTGAAGGGGCACCGCGTAACATCATTTATACACCTTGCGCGGTGATTTCCTATACATCGATACAAAGATCAAACGATATTTCTGGTATAATCGAGGAAAAGACCGTACATCAAGGTACTCACATGCTCAAGCGCCAGCCATCGTTCGCATCCATCGCGGGCATTCTGTTGCTCCTGGCGATGCTGTTCCTATGTATTGAAAATGTGGCAACCATCCAGCACGCATTGCTGCTGATGCAGCGTGCGCTACCCGGTGCCATTGCGGTATCGTTGCTCGCAATTGGGGCCGGGTTTCTGTGTGCCGGGCAGATTTATGGGCGCATCCTGGCTCTGCCTGGATATCGTCTACACCAGGTATGGCTCGCCGCAGCCGCCCTGGTGTCGATCTTGATTAGCCAGAGCATTCCGGCTGGTACGGTGGGGAGTTACGCGTTCCTGGCGACAATGCTGGGACGACGGGGCATTCCAGCCGCCAGTGCCGCACTGTTAGCCAGCCTGGAGTTGGTGACCTGGATGGGCGCGATGCTGCTGCTGTTTTGCTTTGCCCTGCTGTATTTAACGCTAACGATTGGTGGCAGTGGTGGGACATTGACGGTTATGCCGGCCGCTACGACAGCACTGTTGCTGGTAAGCATCGCCGTATGTATCGCCTGTCAGCCACAATCTAGATTATGCGCCTGGGCGATGCGGGCCAAATATCTGCTGGAGCGTTTGACCGGGCCACGCTGGAGCGATGCGGCTGTTCAACAGTTTATCGCCGATCTGGTACGCCATCGTGCGTACGTGTTCCAGCAGCCAGCACGGGTAGCCAGTTTGATCGGCTTACAACTGGTCATTTTTGTCCTCCATAGCCTGGCGCTGCTGTCAATCCTCTACAGCCTGGATGTGACGATCTCCCCCCTGGCGGTCATAGCAGCCTATGGTCTCACCTTGATCGTAAGCTCATTCACAATTTTGCCAGGTGGCGGGGGTACGGTCGAAACAACGCTGGCCGTCGCCTTGAGCATTCAGGGCGTGGCAATCGAGGTCGCAGTGGGTGCGGCAATGTTGTTCCGCTTACTCAGTTTCTGGTTGTTGTTGCCGTTGGGTTTTGTGTGTTATCGCTGGTTGCTGGTGGAAAACCAATCAGCGCGGCAGTGAGGAGCTATGTCGCAGCATACGGAGGAGCGCTTCAAGGCGTTCCTCGTCCATGTCTATACCGCATCAACGGTGATCCTCCTCTTGCTGGCGACGCAGCTCTTGCTGAACAATGCGTTCAGGCTGGCACTGTTTGTACTGCTGCTGGCGGTGGTGATTGATGCTACCGATGGCACACTGGCGCGCCGCTTCCGGGTCAAAGAGGTCTTGCCGGAGTTTGACGGGCGGCGGCTGGACGATATTATCGACTATATTTCCTTCACGTTTTTGCCGATCGTGTTTATGCTCAAGGCCGAGATGTTGCTTGCACCAGCGGTGTTATTCGGCTCACTGCCCCTGCTTGCCAGTGCCTTTGGCTTTGCCCGCGTTGATGTCAAACTGGATGATCATGGCTTTTTTGTGGGCTTTCCCTCCTACTGGAATATCCTGCTGGCCTACTTTTATCTGCTGGCGTGGCCTGCCTGGGTCAATACGCTCGTTGTCATCGTCTGCACGATTCTGGTCTTCATCCCCACACGCTACATCTATATTACACGCTTCTCCCGTCTAAAGTGGCTCAACTATGGTGGCTCGTGGCTGTGTGGACTGGCACTCCTGGGGGCGCTGCTGACCTCTGGTACCACGCGGTTGGTATTGACGCTGTTCTCGCTGATCTATCCCATCTTCTATACGGTGTACTCGTTGCTCCTGGACTGGCGGGCGCGTCGTACAGGATGATACCAACAGAAACCCCGATGGAGCACGTTGCTTCTACAGGTGCAGGACTGTAGCGGTAACAGCAACATGGTATAATTTTATAGGACTTACGTGGTGAGGTATGAATGGAGTACCATGGTGAGTCAGCCGTCCACGAATAGGGCCACGAATGCACGAATGATGCGTTCCCCTCAACGGTGTAAGTAATCGGATAACCCCTGGTACCAGGGGTAACATCAGAGCGACCGCGTACGCCCTGTCATTTATACGACGTACGCGGTAAATCATCTGCCGACCGTTTCCGCCTGCGGCAGCGTGGAAGAAATGCTTTATTTCGCCCCACATTTTCACCTTCGGCGAAAATGTGGGGCGAAAAACAAAAACAGTACCGCACTGTCGCACATATTGCATGCAAGGGTATCGATTGCGCATGGTTTAGGAGGTAGCTCAATGCTTACGCTCACATTTGACCCGGTGCTTGACCAGGCATCCCGCCTGCCTCGCACCCAGCGTGCCGAACTCATCGCCCGGCTCGTTCGTGACCTGGCGGCTGAACCTGCCCAGCGCATAGCGGTAACATCCGATGATGCCTGGGAACGGTTACAACAATTTCGGGAGGAGTTATACGCACTTGGGCCAGTCACTCCCACGCCAGCCGAGCAACTGGAGCGTGACCGCCGTGAGCGGGATGCGCTGTTGATGGGCGAGTCACATGATGTACACGCTTGACGCGAATATATTTCTGTATACGGCACAATGACAGCGGCCCGCCCCTCCGCGGCTAGCAGACCAGCGACGTGCGCTCCTGCACCACCACTCCACTTCTGCGGTATAATCTGCGCGTTCCGATTGGCCGCCTGCTGAAGGCATGGCATGCCAGTCCTCAGACGGGCTGACATACTCACTACAGCAACTGCCTGGCGGAACAGGTAGCTGACGACACATCTTTGTGCGTCATACGATCATCCATAGAGGAAGGATTTGTCATGTTGCGACGTGCGTTGCTAACAACCCTATCTTTGCTGGTAATTATAACCATGCTGGCGACACCTGCGCCGGGACAGGCCCAGGATGTCGCCCCTACCTACCCGCCGTTTCGGGTGAACTACTTCAGCCAGACCGGGCACGCAGCCGTCAACTGGTTCTGGCAGAAATGGCAAACCACGCCAAATGCGCTGTTTGTGCTGGGCTACCCCATTTCTGAGCCGTTTATCGAGGAGAGTTTCACCGAGCCGGGCCGTTTCTACCGCGTGCAATATTTTGAACGCGCCATCCTGGAAGAACACCCGGAGAACTTTGGGATCGCCAACAACCAGTTTTACATCCAGGGCCGACTGCTGGGCCGCCAGCTTATCCGTGGCCGCGAAAACGAGCCACCCTTTCAGCCTGTGCCCAATCCCGGCGATGGTACCTGGGACGAGGTGACGCAGCATACGCTGCGCAACAGCCCGGCCCCATTTCGCACCTTCTGGCTGAACAACGGCGGCATTGAAGTCTTTGGCCGCCCGCTCTCCGAGCAGTTCCAGGAAGTCAACCAGGCCGACGGTCAGACTTACTGGGTGCAATATTTTGAGCGCCAGCGGATGGAGTGGCATCCCGAAATTGCCGATCCGAACTACCGCATTCTGCTGGGACTGCTGGGCAACGAGTACCGCGATGCCCATCACCGTGGTCGGCGTGTCTTCCGCTCGCGTGGCCGTGATGGGGCGCTGCCGCAGCCGTTTGCCTATGGCTACAATGTGCATCTGTATGGGCAGGGTGGTGCCGGCTGGCAAGACCGTGACCGCGTCCTGACGCTGGTCAACAATGCGCAGATACCCTGGGTACGCCAGCAGGTGGCCTGGATGGATCTGCAGAGTGCGCCCGGTACCGAGTGCTACAGCATTTGCTGGGAGGAACTGGATGATATTGTGCGCGATGTCAATCAGAAGGGGCTGAAGTTGCTCATCACCGTGGTGCGTGCCCCGTCCTGGGCCACTCCCGACGGGCGCAATGGTATGCCCAGCCGAACCAACTTTGGCGAGTTTGCCAACTTTATGGGCCAGATGGCGGCCCGTTATCGCGGGCAGGTGCAGGCCTATCAGGTCTGGAATGAGCAGAATCTGGCGATAGAAAATGGGGGACTGGTGGCCGATGCCAACTATTATGTCGATCTGCTGGTGGCCGCGCATAACACGATCAAGGCCAGCGACCCGGCTGCGATTGTGGTCAGCGGTGCGCCTTCGTCCACCGAGACTGATCGCTCGGATATTGCGGTCAGTGATCTGGCCTACTATCGTCAGATGTTTAGCAATCCGGCCTTTCGCAACCATATGGACGTGATCGGTGCCCATCCGGGCGGCCAGCTCAACCCGCCCGATACCCTCTGGCCGGACAATCCTGGCCCTGGCCCCGGCTGGCGCGAGAGCCGTGAGTTCTACTTCCGCCGGCTGGAAGATGTGCGTCAGGCTATGGTGGACAATGGCTTGAGCGACCGGCAGATCTGGGTAACAGAGTTTGGCTGGGCCACGGCCAACAACACACCCGGATATGAGTATGGCAACCAGATTTCGTTTGACCAGCAGGCCCAGTATATCGTGCGCGCCTTCCAGATTGGCCGCCGCGACTATGCGCCCTGGATAGGGGGGATGTTCCTGTGGAATTTGAATTTTGCCATTCCCTGGACGTATAAAGGCAACCCGCTGCACGAGCAGGCCTCCTTCGGCGTACTGAACGGTGACTGGAGTCCGCGTCCGGCGTACCTGGCAGTACAGTCGATGCCCAAAGACTGATACACCGTTATTCAGGTGCCGACGCAGAACGTTGGCACCTGGGTGAAAAGATGTCGGTCAGTGTTGATGCCACCAGATGCCCGCTCAGACGGCCTTGCTCACATGCAGACCAGATGGCAGTCGCCTCCATGCCCCATAGATTACGATCAAGCGGCACATCTAGCAGCACATTGGTATCAAGCAAGACCCTCTCCGCTTCCCGGAACGACAACCAGACGAGCGCTCGCTATCGGATTGAAACCCTGTCTAAGCTGGCAATGCTTCAGCGTAGCATCTCTATGGTAGCTGCTTCGTGCTGGTGCAGGCTATTGCTGTTTACACATGGATAAGCCATCACTGGCACCTGCACGCCGATCTGCACTGGCACACCAGGGCTGAGATCCAGACGCATCAGCGTGCGTGCCTGGAGGTACATGCCGTTATGCAGACGAATATGAAGCAGTTGATCGTGTCCAAAAAACGTTACCTGCTCAACCCGACCGGCACCCTGCGGATCGGGCTGGAGCAGGAGCATTTCCGGGCGCACCAGAATATCGACCGGCCCGTGCGTCGGCACAGCCAGCGGCAGTCGTCCTAGCACGCATTCGACACTGGTCTCCTGGGCATAGCCGGGCAGAAAATTGGTCTCGCCCACAAACGAGGCCACCTCGCGTGTGGCAGGCTGGACATAAATGTCCTGGGGGCGACCATGCTGCATCACCTGCCCATCAAACATCACCACCACCCGATCGGCAATGCTAAACGCCTCTTCCTGGTCGTGGGTGACAAAGATGGTCGTTGCGCCCGCCGCTTGCAGAATCTCGCGCACTTCGGTACGCATACTCTTGCGTAGCGCCGCATCCAGGTTGGAAAACGGCTCATCCAGCAGTACCACCGCCGGTTGCGCCACCAGTGCCCGTGCCAGAGCCACCCGCTGCTGCTGCCCGCCCGAAAGCTGGTGCGGATAACGCTCGCCCAGCGTCGCCATACCTACCATGTCCAGCATTGCCTGTATGTATTGCTGCTGCGTGCGTTTGCCCTTCCCGCTGAGTGGAAACGCCACATTCTTGTACGTGGTCAAATGCGGAAAGAGCGCATAATCCTGAAATACCATGCCCACGCGCCGCGCTTCGGGCGGCACCCACGAGCGTGGGCCAGCCACACAGTCGTCTTCCAGCCAGATCTCGCCTGCATCAGGCGTTTCCAGGCCGGCGATCAAGCGCAGCGTCGTCGATTTGCCACAACCGCTTGGCCCCAGCAGGGCCACCAGCGTTCCGTGAGGTACTTGTAGCGACAGATCGCGCACGGCGACCACCTCGGCACTGTAGGCTTTGCGCACGTGACGCAGATCAATGGCGGGCTTAGTTATGTTCAAGGAGTACCCTATCTAGTCCGACCCGACTACGTCCCATCAGGAGCAGCAGAGTCAGCAATGTCAGTACAATCAACAAAAAAGCAGCCGGGGCAGCCTGGGTATGCACCGACTCGCTGGCCGCGGCCCAGATCCGCACCGGCAGCGTGTCGAAACCCGGCGGCCGGAGCATAATTGCCATAGGCAACTCCTTCATGCTGGTGATAAAGATCAGCGCCCAGCTGGCGGCAATGCCGGGGGCCGCGATTGGCAGAGTCACGCGGTGAAAAACGGTCACCGGGCGACAGCCCATCACACGCGCCGCCTGTTCTAGCGATGGCCCGACCCGGCGGAGTGCAGCCTCGTTGGTCGCCACTGCCTGAGGTAGCAAACGCAACGCAAAGCCAATAATCATCATCATGATCGTACCGTATATGAACGGCACCCAGCGGTTGAAGAGCAGCACCAGCGCCAGGCCAGCAATAATGCCCGGCAGGGCAAATGCACTCTTGCTTGCGGCCAGCAGCATCCCACTGAAGCGGCCAGGATAGCGTGTTGCGAGCAGAGCCGGCGCAAAGGATAGGAGTGTTGCCAGAGTAGCGGCCGCAGCGGCGACGATCAGGCTACCCAGACCAGTTTGCCATAACCCCTGGCTATTGATCCCCCAGATCTGGTCAACTCTGGTAGGGAAGAAGATGCCCTGCACACTCAGCCCACCGAGCACCAGCAACGGTATACCTGATGACAGCAGCACCAGGATGGCGACCGCGGCACATGCCAGCCAGCGCCCACGTCCCAGGTGTACGATCTGCACCGGACGCCAGGCCGCAGCACGGGTGGTGCGACGCATGCGCTGGCTGGCCCAGGCTTCACCCATCAGCAGCGGCAGGGTTAGCCCGATCAGCACAAAGCTCAAGATCGAAGCTCCGGAGCGATCGATCTGACCGGTGAACTGTTGAAAAATGGCGACGGTAAAAGTACGATAGCGCAACATCGCCACTGTCCCAAAATCCGAGAGAACGTACAGGCTGACCAGTAGTGCGCCCGCTGCCGCCGCTGGTGCAATCAGCGGCAGTGTGATGCAGTGGAATGTCTGCCACGGCCCGTGTCCGGATATACGCGCCGCCTCCTCCAGTGTCCGATCCAGCGAACGCAACGAGGCAGCGACCGGCAGGTAGACATACGGGAAGACCGACAGGCCAATCACCAGGGTGGCCCCGGTCAGATTATAGATCCGTGGGAGCGGCAATTGTCCACGGGGAAGGTCAAACATATTTATGGCCGCAGCTTCAACCAGGCCACCACGCCGTAGCAGAATAATCCAGCAGATAGCGGCGACATAGGCCGGAATTGCCAGCGGTAGCGCCAGCAACCAGCGCCAGATCGACCGCCCCGGCAGGTCGGTGCGTTCAACCAGCCAGGCTGCCGCCACACCAATAATCAGCGTAAAGCCAATTGTGGTGATGACCAGCCAGATCGTGTTTTCGAGCAGTCCTGGTATCTGGCCGTGCCACAGACGGCCCCACACACCGGGGGTAGCATGCCATGTGCGCAGCAGCATATAGCCCAGTGGCAACGCCGCCAATAGCGCCACCAGCAGGGCGGCCATGCTTAATACCAGAGGGGAGCGCTGTACGCGCAACCGCAAGGATAGCGGTATGGCTATGTGCATCGGTTCGTTCTCTCCGTATCAGGGTGATCATCCATGGATTATCGCCCGCAAAAAGCCTTTTTCCAGTGAGCTGAGAGACTCTCGAACAATGATTCTGTCGGATACTCCGACAGCTTTTCAGCTTTTCAGATAGTCACTCAACCCACCGGAAGGAAATGCTGTATTTTCCACTACTCTGGAATACGATCTAATCGACGATGCGGAGCAACCACACACCTGGGGTCATTGACCGGAGGTACGTGGTCGCTTTTCGCCTTGGGCAGAGCGGTACTTTTTCGGAAAGCGTATAGGCAAGCGGCCGCTGTCCCTACATCATCCGCTAACAATCATGGGTAGCCTGCCCGCTGCGCCAGTGCCTGCGTCGGCTCCAGTTCTTCCCATATATCGCGTAATCGCAGATCAACCAGCCGAAACTCCTCCAGTGGTTTTACCCCCTCGGCCAGTTCAATCTCCGGCAGAATTGGATATTCAAAGTTTTGCTCGGCATAGATCTGCTGGCCCTCCGGCGAGAGCATAAACTCCACAAAAAGCTGGGCAATGTCGGGATTAGGGCCACCGTTAATAATACCCGCGTTGGTAGAATTATAAGCGATACCCATCTCTCCCTCACCCTGATCAGGATAAATCACACCAACGGGTGCGCCTTCAGCCAGTGAGAGATGGTAGTAGTAGTGATTGACCCAGCCTAACTGTAGCTCTCCTGCACCAACGGCCTTCCGTATCTCAGTATGACCACCGAAAAACTGGGTATCATTGGCGACGAGGTCACGCATAAACTGTTCGGTTCGCTCTTCACCCAGCAGTTTGCGCATCACTACCAGGTTGGCCATGGTAGCTCCATTGGTGCTTTGCGGCGCACCTACCTGTCCCGCCCATCGCGGGTCAGTCAGATCGAGCAGCGAGGTGGGCAGGTCTTCTGGATCGACCAGTTCGGTATTGTACATGATAACGCGAGTACGCAGCGTGAGCGCCACCCATCCACCATCATCAGCACGATAGGCATCAGGCACCGCCATGATTATCTCGGACTGGCCGGGAGTAAAAACACCCTCGGCAGCCAGACTCTCCATGGTCAGGAGATCAGAGTTAATGAGCACGTCTGCCTGCGGATTGGCGCGTTCTTCGAGGATGCGGGCGGCCAGTTCGCTGTTACTGCCGGTGAGCAGCGTCACGTTAATATTGGGATAGGCCGCATTGAATGCCTCCAGTACCGGATTGAAGAGTGTTTCGGCACGGGAAGTATACACCACCACCTCCCCGGTTCTATCTGAATCGGGCATAGCCGCAGTTGTGTCTGCGGGACTACTCGTCTCCTCGGCAGCCATCGCATCTGGTGTGGGTGTCACCTCCACAATGACGGTGGGCTCAACCACGACGGTATTTTCGATCACCTGTGGTTCAGGTGTCGGTGCATCAGCAGCGGGTTGCCCACCGCAGGCCACCAGCATGGTCAGGATTAGCACAGCACTGAGGCTATGCAACCATATACGGATGTTATTCGGTCTCACGAAAAAGCCTCCAACATTTCTAGCTACTAAGAATGATCAGCTCGTCCAGTTTCCAATTACGCTTGCTGTGTGTTGTTCTCCTTCTTATGCTGCTTATCCTTCGTCTATACCTGCCGTGCTATGCCAACTTCAGGGCTGGCATCAAGCAGGCGATGGTTACTCAAATGCAGTTCATAGGCATGGTTGCCGTTACTATCGTTGCTCAACACCCGCCGCGAACGTGGGAGCCAGCAATTCCCAACACTCGTATACTGGTCAGAATAGGTCGAACTGCTGATGATGCGTTGTGTTCTATGATCGCGGAAGACGACCGTGAAGTGCGTCGGAACAGAGCGCCCATCGGGCAATGAGTGGGTAGCGATGATCTGGATCGTAAAGCATTGTTCCCCAATGACCCGATAGACCTGGGTGATATGTCCATCGTGAACACGATAGTACGACTGGAGTGGATCACCGTGCAGATCGATCCGTGTTCCCAACGGGTGCGGTGTGGTATCCATAGTCAAAACATAGCGCCCATCGCGCTCCTCAAAAGGTGTTGGCCAGCGATGGCCGATCATCGACTGCAATTCGCGCTCAACCCACAACTGGGTGGTGCTATCGAGGAGGCGCACCTGTACATGACGTGGAGTGTAAATGGTTACGTCGCCCTGGCTCTGCTGATCTTCGATCTGGGCCACGACTCTGGCCGTGAACCCGGTAAACCCACGCGGTAATTTATAACTCTGGGCACTGGCTCCTTGCAGTAAGGCCCGCGCCTGTGGATCGTCTTGTATGGCAGTGGATTGGGGTGATCCGTGCATGTTTATCTCCTTTTATTTCATGAGCTAGCTTGTGAACGCTAAACACTAAACGAGTGGTTAACCACCGTGATATTACAGGAGTTCGCGGTAGGTTCTCCATCAACTGCTTTCACGAGCGAAAGTATGGAAGTGCTCGAAAAGTACCGCTCTGCCGAAGGCGAAAAAGATGTTGTGTGCGATGGCGTAACTATGACCAGCCATACTGCCGTCGTGCACGCAAGATCAGTGCAAGGAAGAATGGCCCGCCGGCGAAGGCAGTGATCAATCCTACCGGTACTTCTGCCGGAGCGGCAATCGTGCGAGCTAACAGATCGGCTAGCATCAGCAGTGTTGCGCCCATCAAGGCGCATGCTGGCAACAAGAGGCGATGATCGGGGCCAGCCACGAGCCGGATGATATGCGGCACAATCAGCCCGACAAAGCCAATCGGCCCCGCCACCGCCACTGCTGCCCCGGTCGCCAGTGCTGCCAGCAGTACGGCTCGACGCTTGACCTGCTCAACTTCCACGCCCAAGTGCCGTGCCTCAGCTTCACCCAGCGCAAACAGGTTGAGTGGGCGACTAAGCATGGGAGCCAACAACAGGGCCAGCGCGATACACGGCGCTGCTCCCAGCGTCATTTCCCACAGGACGCCGTTTAACCCACCCATTGTCCAGAAAACAATCGAGCGCAACTGCGGTTCATCGGCCAGATAGGTCAACAATCCGGTGCCAGCCCCGGCCAGCGCGTTAAGCGCCAGGCCAATCAACAACATCGAAGCAATGTCGGTACGTCCGTTGCGCTGCGAAAGATGGTAGACCAGCAGCGTGGTACACGTTCCACCGATAAAAGCCACCACCGGCAAGGTAAAAATACCCAGCGGCGCAAAGCCCATCACGATGACGGCCACGGCTCCCAGTGCTGCACCGCTGCTCACGCCAATCAGCCCTGGATCAGCCAGGGGATTACGAAAGACGCCCTGGAGTAACGCCCCGGCCGTTGCCAACCCTGCCCCCACCAGTCCGCCCATCAGCACCCGTGGCAGGCGGATAACCCATAGAATCGCCTGCTGCTGCTGTGTAACGGCAACATCCAGCGTGATCCCCAGCCGGTCGAGCAAGATTGCCACGACCGTGCCCGGTGGCACAGCCACCGCGCCAATGCCTACTGCCAGCAGCAACGCCGCTATAAGCAGCAGACTGAGCAGCGGGAGCAAGGCGGTGCGGATCGGTACTCGGAGGTGCGTACCCGCAAAGCGGGCCAATCGGAAGGTCGTTTCCATTGCTTTATCTCCACCTCGTGCTGGTGTTAATCAGTAACCAGAAGGTCGATTGTGACAAAGACACCTCCAGAATCGTCTGATCATAGTTGCCCCGCCTGCACTTCTTCAGCGTGAAAGACCTGCACAAGATCGGCCAGTGCTTGCCCGGTGCGTGGCCCCAATCCCAATAAATACAGGTCATCCATAGCCACAATACGCCGATTTTTACCAGCGGGTGTCTCGGCCAGGCCAGGTATGTTGAGCAAGCCTTCCTCACCACCAACCGACTCCAACCCTTTTTCCAGCACCAGCAGGATGTCTGGTTGAGCAGCGATCACGGTTTCCGGGCTGAGGGCTTCAAATTCCTCAATACCCACCTCGGCCCCGACATTAATGCCTCCCGCCGCAGTAATCATCGTATCGGCTGGTGTGTTGGTGCCCGCAACCGCTTGCATGCTGGTGCCGCGCAGATAGAGAAACAACACGCGTGGCGCAGGGCCAGTTGCCTGGTCACGCAGTGTATATGCGGTAGTAAGGTCGTGCTCGATCTGTGCAATGAGCGCCTCGCCGCGCTGCGGCACGCCCAGGGCCTGGGCAACAAAACGTACCTTCTGCAGCGGTGATTCGAGTGTTGGCGGATCTGCGACCAGCGCAACCGGCACACCTGCATGACGTACTTGAGACAGAACCTCGGGTGGCCCGGCCGCCTCATCACCAATCACCAGCGTAGGATTGAGCGACAGCAAGCCCTCGGCATTCAGTTGGCGCTGATAGCCAATGCGCGGCAGATCCTGAACACCTTCAGGCGGATAGGAAGCGCTAATATCGACGCCAACCAGATAATCACCCATATCCAGCGCAAAAATAATCTCGGTAATATCGCCGTTGAGACTGATCAGTCGCTCAACCGACTCAATCGTCACCGTCTCTCCATCAAGACCAGTGACGGTAGTCGGTAACTGCGGCGTCAGCTCTGGCTCAAGCAGGGAGGGTTCAGCCAGCGCTAATGGTGCTGGCTGAACCGTTGTGGGTGTGGTCGGGGAAGCAGGGGCGACGGTAGCTGCGGTGGCACTGACAGATTCCGCAACGTCCGTCGGTACAGAGGATACGCTGGCGACGCCCTGGTTGCCACAGGCGTTGAGCAAGGCCAGCATCAGCAGGAGTGGGAACAGAGTTCGATGATACAGTGTACATGTCTGAGAACGTATGATTGAGTGATGTTGTAAACTGCGCATAAACCATTCCTTTATCGCTTATCGCTAGTCGGATCCGACTTCTATAAACCGTATATGCTATGGGTATATCTGTTTTTACGATGATGAGTGGCAAGAAAGGCCACATCATACTGAATGCGAAAGGCCAGAGGCTGCACGGTGCTTCAGGTCTGCATTGCGTGTTGTGTGTTCAGCCTTCAGCTTCGGGTAATACCAGCACCAGCGGCGTTGCCAGTGTGGGATGCGCTTGAACGACTACCTGCACCTGGTACACGTCAGCGAGGTGCCGGGCATCGAGGACATCCCAGGGTGTACCGAGTGCCACCAGTTGTCCATTTGAGAGCAACCCGATACGGTCGGCATAGGCTGCTGCCAGGTTCAGGTCGTGCAGAATCGCCAGCACCGAGCCACCAGCGGCAGCAACGGCCCGCGCCAGGCGCAGGATGGCATGTTGATGGCGCAGATCAAGCGCGGCAGTCGGCTCATCAAGCAGCAGGATGGGCGTCGTTTGCGCCAGCACCCGTGCTAAACTGACCAGGGTTTGCTCCCCGCCCGAAAGCGTCGGAAAGGTACGAGTTTCAAAGGGCAAGGCCTGGGTACAGGCCAGGGCCTGGCGCGCAATCGTAACGTCGTCGTTGCACTCACGCTGCCGCTGCAGATGCGGATAACGGCCCATCAGTACAACTTCCATAGCGGTAAAGGGAAACGAGATGCTGAAGCGTTGCCGCATGACCGCCCGCTGACGTGCCTGTGCGCGGTTGCTGATCTGCCTTAGCGCCACGCCATCGAGCAACACCTCGCCCTGATCGGGGCGTAGATCACCGGTGAGCAGGTTCAACAGCGTTGTTTTGCCAGCACCATTCGGCCCCACAATCACCAGCACTTCCCCTGGCTGCGACACCAGTGAAACCTGATCAATCAGCGTCTTGCCATTGACGGCATAGCTCACAGCGCGTGCTTCCAGGATCGGTGCGGGTGATGTGGCACCCTGGTATGGGATCGCCAACGCTGCAATACCCGCATGAACGGTGTTGTGTAATTGTTGTTGACGGCCTTCATCCATATCATTCGCTCTCCCCGGTCTGTAGCTGGCCTGTTGCTGCTGCGGGATAGGGCTACGGTGCTGAAGCCTGGTATACAACGAGACATATCTCGCTGGCGCGGTGGTAGTATACTGGCTAATGAAACTGGTTTGCTTAAGGTCAGGTTATAAGTTAGATTATACTAATATACAACATTTGTCAAGTCTTTATATCACTCTATGATAAGGGTTGCTTGAAACCGATGTTGCCGGTAACATCATTCGCTATTCCGTGTCCAGATGTTGCAAACGATATGGCCAGATGATCAGCAGGACACAATGACCGGGGTATACGACACCCTCAAATACAAACAACACCTTCATTTTTTGCGGGGTTACATTCAGCCTTACCTGAACACAGATACCGTTGTATGCCTATCGACCAGCGCCTCTGCTGCAGGCGAAAAAGACGTTTTGTTTGAACGACTGCGTAACTTCGGTTCATTCGTACAGGTATCAAAGACCTCGCCTGTACGCTTGATGACCTGGAACATGATCACCCCAGCACAACGGGCAGCGGGCTTCGCGGAGACCGCAGGCTCCTACAACCCCGGCTGGCACCCGTTCTCCTGAACGGGTACGTACACGCAGTCTTCTGGTGTAAGGCTAACCAAAATAATATTATAAACAAAACCTTACGTTTTGACCAAGTATATCTGAAATCAAAAATATTGTCAATATGTCAAAGCGGAACGGGTGTACGGGAGCAGAAGGGTATCGCGACCGGCTGTGAGCGCTGGTATCTTGTTTGACGGTTACAATCAGCTCTGGTATGCTGCTTTCATACGCTGTGTCTCTAGCTATGAATGTGATCAATCCAACTGATGCCGTGCATCCGCTACAGATGTGGACGAATAATGAAATATGCTACGCCCCTGCTCCTGATCGGATCGATTGCCCTGCTCATATTGCACCCCGGTGTGATCCAGACGCGGACTGATGGTTTTGCCGTGCCGTCCTTTATGCACCTGTGGACGCGCACCGATGCGCCGGTGGCGAACGGCCAGGCTGACCGATCGTGGTTGTGGGGCGCGGCACCCGGCCCGCGCCGCTATGAGCGCTTTGCCGAAGCAGACGGTGGGGTGCGGCTCGTGCAGTACTTTGACAAAGGACGCATGGAATTGACCGATCTCCCCGCCGGATCTGACCCGTGGGCGATCACCAGCGGCTTGCTGGTCGTGGAGTTGATCAGCGGCCAGATCCAGACCGGCTATCAGGACTTCGTGACACACACACCGGCGACGATTCCGATTGTGGGCGATCCGGTTGCCAACCCGGACACGCCGACCTATGCGCAGTTAGCGCCGATCACCTCGCTGACAGGCAACAATCGTGCGCCTGACCGTCGTGGTCAGCGCGTCAGCGCCACCTATGGCCCGGACGGGATCGGCGATGCACCCGATATGGCTCTGCCGGAAACCGAAATCGTCGCGTATGAGCCGGTGACCGGCCACAACATCCCGCGCATCTTCGCCGATTTTCTGCAACAGCAGGGTGTGGTTAGCGTAGATGGGCGCACGCAGCGTGAGCAAATCATCGATCCACTGTTCACACTGGGCTATCCAATCAGCGAACCCTACTGGGTACGTGCGCGGGTGGGCGGTCAGCCAATGCCAGTTCTCTTCCAGGCCTTTGAGCGACGGCTGATCTCGTACACGCCTGATCATCCACCTGCCTGGCAGGTCGAGCTGGGCAACGTGGGTCAACACTACATGAACTGGCGCTATGGTCAGCCCCTGCGCTATGCCCAACCACCGCTGCCGGGTGGCGTACGCGTGACCGAGACTACTATGACTATCCCCACCTACGATTACGCCTCAGCCCTCGTACCCACCACCCCGGATGACCCGATCTATCCCTATCCGCGGTTAGATTTTACGCAGGTCGGGTCACCCCAACCGCATACATATCGTGCGGTGATCGTTGAAAATCGTTTCCTGACCCTGACATTTTTACCGGAACTGGGTGGACGGCTGTACCAGGCCATACCCAGGGCAACGGGGCAGAATATGTTGTACCAGAACCCGGTGATCAAGCCCAGTCCGTTTGGTCAGCGCGGCTGGTGGCTCGGTGTTGGTGGCCTGGAGTGGGCGATGCCAACCGAGGAGCATGGCTATCTCGAATATCTGCCCTGGGATCTGACGTGGAAGCAGACTGCGCAGGGTGTGACGGTGCAAGTAACAACCACTGAGCAGCAGACCGGCATGCGCGTGGAAGCATTCATTGATCTGCCGGCCAACCGTGGCAACTTCATGACGCGAATGAATGTGATCAATCCGACTGATGCCGCGCATCCGCTACAGATGTGGACAAATGCGGCGCTGAGTCCAGGTGCAACGAGCAATATAGGGCCGGGATTGCGCTTTATCGCTCCCACCGAGCACATGATCGTGCATGCCACGCAGGATCGAGACCTGCCCGGGCCGGGAGAATGGATCGACTGGCCAGAACACCACGGGCGTGACCTGAGCTATCCGCGCCACTGGAGCGGCTATCTGGGCGTGTTTAGTCCCGATCCGGTTCCGTTCCTCGGCATCTATGATGCGGATGTCGATGCGGGCGCGGTGGTGGTGCATCACGATAATCTACCGGGGGCCAAATTATTTGGCTTTAGCACCAATTTTGATACGGCACTCTACACCGACAACGGGAGCGCCTATGTAGAACTCTGGAGTGGTGCACAGACGACATTCTGGGACTATCCGCCCTTACCGGCGGGCGCGAGTCGGGTGATCCATACCGACTGGTACCCGCTGTGGGGGTTGGGCGACCTGGCGCAGGCGACGGCTAACGCTGCCATCGGGGTTACACAGCATGCGACTGGGGCCACCGTGTCCCTGGTGACGACGCAGATCATTCCTGACGCAACGGTGGTGATCGAGGTCGATGGACAGGAAGTCGTGCGCACGATCCCGCTCGAGTTGCGCCCTGATCAGCCGCTGGCGCTGGATGTGCCGATCGTGCTGCCGCCGCAGAGCCAGCTACGCCTGACGGCACCTGGGATTGACATTACGGCTGTACAATTTGGGAAAATAGAAAGGAGGAGATAGAGGAAAGAGAAAGGAGCAAAGAGAGATCCTCTTTCCTGACAGCTATTTTCTCCCTCCTCACTCCTCTTCCCTTCACGTGATCAAATCCCGTAGTGCCTGTTCGGACGTGGGATATTGGAACGAATAGCCCAATTCATGTGCCTTCTGAGGAATAGCACGCTGGCCTTCGACCAGACGGTCGGCCAGTTCACCCAGGAGAAGCTTGAGACTGAAGCCAGGAACAGGTAGCCACGAAGGCGTACCAACAACCTTCCCTAACGTACGTGCAAAGTCATAGTTGGTCTGTGGCGCCGGTGCGGTGGCGTTGAGCGGCCCACTTACGCGAGCATCCTCCAGAGCCAGCAATATCAAGCCCACCTCATCGTCAATATGGATCCAGGGGAACCATTGTGTGCCGGGCAGAATCGGCCCGCCCACAAACAGGCGGAACGGCACCACCAGTTGCGGTAATGCGCCTTCCTTCGCATCAAGGACAATACCGGTACGCAGCAGCACCGTGCGGATGCCCAGCGTTTCAGCACGGCGCGCTTCCTGCTCCCATGCGACACAGACCCGGGCGAGAAAATCATCACCGGGTGCAGAGCTTTCGTTTACCTCGTTATTGCCCGTGTCGCCATAGTAACCCACTGCCGAGCCGCAGATAAATACCGTCGGGCGAGTGCGCGTCGCCTCTAGCGCATCTACCAGGATACGCGTGCTGGTAATGCGGCTGTCGTGAATCTGTGCTTTGTATGCCGCATCCCAACGCTTGCCAAAGATGGGTGCGCCAGCGAGATGCACCACGCCATACGCTCCCTCAAGCGCCTGGCCCCAGTCACCTGGTACCTCAGGTGTCCAATTCACATATTCGGCCATACCGGGCAGTGTATTGCGGGCACGCTCGGCATTGCGTGAGAAGACGACGACTGCGTACCCTTTGTCTGTGAGATGCCGACAGAGATGTTTGCCGATCAACCCGGTCGCACCAGTGACAATCACTCGTTTTGCTTCACTCATGGTTTTTCCTCGCACCTTGCTCGCTCTGCTCAACATTGCTTCCTCTCGTAGTAGCATACCACAGACGCGAGGCGCTTCGGAAGGCTGAACGTTGAATGACATTCCACCTGCCCCTGGACTCCAATCGTGAACATAATGGTATAATCACTCTTATATCGATCCAAAGTATGTGGTGCTGGTGGATCTGATGTTCGTTATCGTGATGATCACCCACTGTAACCACGCTCCATGTGAACCCACCGACACAACAAACACTCGCACACACACACCTGGAGACCGGGAATGAGTGATACTGAACTGCCATCAGACGCAAAGGATGACCTGACCTACTGTGACCGCGAACCGATTCACATCCTGGGGCATGCTCAATCGCACGGAGTGGTGCTGGTATTGCAACCTTCGGACTGTACCATCCTGCAAGTAAGCGATAATACGCTGGCTCTGCTTGGATATAAGCCAGAGGAGTTATGGCAGCAAGCCCTGAGTCGTATTTTCGCACCGGACGTGATAGCATATCTTAAACACTGCGCTCAACACGAGCATCTGAGCGAAAATCCGCTCTACATTTTTACGATCAACGTGATCGGGCGTGTACAACTCTTTGACGCAATTGCCCATATGATTGATGGGTTACTGATACTGGAGTTAGAACCCACCTTGCTGGAAAGCACCATTGCCCGCATCAATCCCTATCGTACCCTGAAAACGGCTTTGCCCCGGCTCATGAGTACGCTGACGCTCACGCCTTTTTGCCAGGGCGTGGCTGAACATGTGCGCACCCTGACCGGCTTTGACCGCGTCATGGTCTACCGGTTTCATGCCGACCAGAGTGGCGAGGTGATTGCCGAAGCACGGCGTGATGATCTGGAACCTTACCTCGGGCTGCATTATCCTGCCTCAGATATTCCACAGCAGGCACGGGCGCTCTACCTCCGCAACTGGCTGCGGTTGATCCCCGATGTGGCCGATGTCCCGGCAACGATCGTGCCCGCACTCAATCCCGTCACCGGTCGTCCGCTTGATATGAGCTTTGCGGTGTTGCGTAGCGTTTCGACGATGCATATCGAGTATCTGATCAACATGGGGGTCAGGGCCTCAATGTCCATTTCTTTAATCACCGACAACCAGTTGTGGGGCTTGATCGCCTGCCATCACCAGTCGGGGCCAAAGTATGTTCCCTATGATATTCGTACCGCCTGCGAGTTTTTAGCCCAGGTGGTGTCAGCCCAGATAGGGACGAAACGTGAACACGAGGATTATACATATGCACTGCAGCTCAAGTCGATCGTTACTGAGTTTGTGGCCGTATTAAGTACCAGCGATAACCTGCTTGATGGCCTGACGCAGCTTTCGCCGAACCTGCTGGACGTGATGCAAGCCAGCGGCGCGGCCATCTGCTTCAACGGCGAGTGTCGGCAACTGGGAGTGACCCCCGATGTGGCCAGTATCCGCCAGTTAATCGCCTGGATTGCCGCACATAGCGATCAGGCGGTCTTTGCGACGAACACGCTGGCGCGTGATTATCCACCGGGTGAGCAGATGATCGCTGTGGCAAGCGGGGTGCTGGCAGTGGCTATCTCGCGCACCCGCCACGACTATGTGCTGTGGTTTCGCCCCGAAGTGATCCAGACGGTTCACTGGGCGGGTGATCCGCACAAACCGTACGAAGTGGCCGATGACGGGGTACATCTGTCGCCGCGCAAGTCGTTTGCGCTGTGGAAACAGGAAGTACGATCCACGTCGCAGCCATGGCAACCCTGTGAAATCGAGGCCGCACAAGAACTGCGCAATGCAATCATTGCGGTTGTATTGCGCAAAGCTGAAGAGTTGGCCCGTCTTAACACCGAACTGACCCGCAGTAATGCCGAACTGGACGCGTTTGCCTACATTGCCTCGCACGATTTGAAAGAGCCGTTGCGCGGTATTCACAACTATGCCAGCTTTTTGCTTGAAGATTATGAAGACAAGCTGGACGCTGAGGGGGTTGAGAAATTACATACGCTGAAACGTCTCACACAGCGCATGGATGCGTTGATTGAGTCGTTGTTACACTACTCGCGGGTGGGGCGGGTCGATCTCTCGTTCCGCACAACCGATCTCAATCAACTACTGGCTGAGGTTCTGGAACTCCTGAAGCCCCTGATCGATGAGGTGCAGGCCGAGATCCACATTCCCCGCCCATTGCCCACCATCGACTGTGATCAGGTGCGCGTGCGGGAGGTATTTCACAATTTGATTAGTAATGCACTCAAGTATAATGTCAGAGACCATCGGTGGGTGGAAATCGGGTATGATGATACCGGGAGCTATCGCGATCGTCTCAAGCTGCAACCGTCCATCATACTGGATGACCCATCCAGTCAGCCAGAAACAGCACCGGTGGTGCTGTATGTGCAGGATAACGGCATTGGTATTCGCGACAAGCATTTTGAGGTCATCTTTCGTATTTTTCGGCGCTTGCATGCCCGCGATGCTTTTGGCGGGGGCACCGGATCAGGCCTGACGATCGCCAAAAAGATCATTGAACGCCATGGCGGCCACATCTGGGTTGAGTCGGTTTATGGTGAAGGATCAAAATTTTGCTTTACGCTGCAGCCCTGGGAATCTTGAGATCTGATGCAAGAGGGAGCTGTGCAACCCATTCTGATTGTTGAAGATAGTGATGAAGATTATGAAGCCACAGTACGGGCGTTTCGCAAATTACAGGTTGATCATCGTCTCATTCGTTGTGTCGATGGTCACGCTGCTCTGCATTTCCTCTCCCGCCACACTGCCCAGCATGATGCCGATCATTCGGGTCAATCATCTCGTCCGGCGATCATTTTACTCGATCTGAACTTGCCAGGTATGGATGGACGGGATGTGTTGCGTCAGATCAAGACGGATGCAAACTTGAAAGGTATTCCGGTGATCATCCTCACGACGTCCAACAATCCGCTCGATATCCAGGCATGTTATCAGGAGGGGGCCAATACCTATGTACAAAAACCGCTCGATTTGGAACAGTTTTATTATACGATTTCTATTTTGTATACGTATTGGTTTGATATAACTTCATTACCAGGAGTTTAGTATCGAGGACACGAAGGATGCTCCGTCAGCAATACCATATTCTCATTATTGAGGATAGCCCCGAAGATCGTGCATTTCTACGCCGCCACTTGCAAAGTGACCCGCGCTATCACTATATCATTACCGAGGCGGAATCAGCCGAGCAGGGCTTGCGTCTCTGTCAGATCCATCTGCCTGATGGAATCTTGCTCGATTTTCAACTCCCCGATATGGATGGGCTGGAGTTTCTGGCGGCACTGCATCGCATGAACGCTGGTATGATGGTACCGGTCGTGATGCTGACGGGCCATGGAACGGAGGCTATTGCGGTGCAGGCACTCAAAGCCGGTGCCCAGGATTACCTGGTTAAAGAGCAAATCACCACCGCGAGTCTCTCGTCGGCATTACAGCAGGCGCTGGAATATGTGGCAATTCGTCGTCAGTTGGAGCAACAGCACGACGAGTTAGAACAAACCAATATCGCGCTGTCCCAGGCACGGAATGATCTTGAGCGGCGGGTGGCTGAGCGTACGAGCGAACTGGTGACGACGGTCGCGCAGCTCCAGCGTGAAATTGTCGAGCGTGTCCAGACTGAGCAGGCACTCCGGGCGAGTGAAGCCAAGTTACGCATGCTTATGGCGCAGATGCCTTCGATTCTCTGGACGACCGATACTGACTTGCGCGTTACATCGGTGTTTGGTACCGGGTTGCCCTGGCTTGATCACACTGATAACCTGACGGAGCACCTGGTGGAGTGGTTTGGCATTGAGGGAACCAACCTGTCGGCGATTGATGCACATCGGCGTGCGCTACGTGGACAGGCCGATGGCTATGAGCATACGGTTGCGGATCGCGTCTTCGATGTACGGGTCGAACCACTGCGTGATCATCAGAACCAGATCACCGGCTGTCTGGGATTGGCACTGGATATTACCGAACGGAAACATACAGAGCAACGACTGGCCTTTCAGGCCAACATGCTGGCTCAGGTACAGGATGCGATTATTGCCACAGATATGTCCGGACGCATCACCTACTGGAACCAGGGAGCTGAACAGTTGTACCGGGTGAGCCGGGGTGCAGCCATTGGTCAGTCACTCCGCAAGCTGATCACGTATCGCTGGCTGAGTCGCGCCGATCGCCAGGCAGCCTATGCTGCGCTGGCTCATGGTGGTGCATGGTATGGCGAGATGATACATCGGCGTAAAACAGGCGAGGCGCGCCATGTTACAACGTCGGTGAGCATGCTGTATGATGAACGGGGCACGATGATCGGTATCCTTAGCCTGGTGCGTGATATTACCGAGCATCGGCAACTGGAAGCGCAACTGCATCAGTCGCAGAAGATGGAAGCGATTGGACGACTGGCGGGTGGCATTGCTCACGATTTCAACAACTTGCTCATGGTGATTATGAGCTATAGCGAACTGTTGCTCGATGACATTGATCCACAACATCCCTGCCGACATGATGTGGAGGAGATCCTGCACGCCACCCGGCGGGCAACGGCACTCACGCGGCAACTCCTGGCCTTTAGTCGCAAACAGGTTTTACAACCTGAGATTATCAACTTGAATACCGTGGTGATCGATACTGATGAACTGCTGCGCCGCTTGATCGGTGAAGACGTTACGCTGTTGACCATCCTCGAACCGGAACTCCGCCTGGTCAAGGTTGATCCCGGTCAGATCGAGCAGGTGATCATGAATCTGGCAATCAATGCCCGCGATGCTATGCCTGAGGGTGGCACATTGACGATCAGAACGGCCAATATTGATCTCGATTGGCGCGATCCTGATCGGCATATTCCTGTCCCGGCTGGCCCCTATGTCCTGATCGAGGTGCGTGATACCGGGATAGGCATGGATGCTCAGACGCAAGCTCATTTGTTTGAGCCGTTCTTTACCACGAAAGAACCAGGGAAGGGTACTGGTTTAGGCCTGTCTACAGTCTATGGTATCGTCAAGCAGAGTCAAGGTAGTATCCACGTTGAGAGCGCCCCAGGTCAGGGTACCACGGTGACGATCTATTTGCCCTGCACGTCCGAAACAGTTGCAGTGCACGCGCCACACCCGCAGTCTACCGCTCTGCCCAATGGTACGGAGACTATTCTGCTGGTTGAAGATGATCCCGCAGTACGCACCTTGATCCGCCAGGTACTCCAGGCTCGAGGGTATACTGTTCTGGAAGCCAGCTATGGCCAGGAAGCGTTATCCATGGCCGAACACTATCAGCAGCCCATTCATCTGCTTCTGACCGATATGGTGATGCCGGAGATGAATGGGCGGGAACTGGCTCGACAGTTAGCCCGTATTTGTCCGACGCTGCGGGTTCTGTATATATCTGGATATGCGGATAGTCAGCGCATCCCGCAGGATCTGTCCGAGTCAGGCGTCGCATTTCTGCAAAAACCGGTGATGCCCGACACTCTGATTCGTCAGGTACGTGCGCTTCTTGATCTTGATGCGGAAGAGGGGAAAATATATGATTCAGGGCTATAATCATCGTCATCAATCATTGTTGTGCCTTCTGTGTCTGCTGATGCTCTGCTGTGCGCCCATAGCGGTGTTGCACGCCCAGGATGAGCCGCTGATCGGCGCACCTTTTCGCGCCTACTACTGGCAAACTCAGGGTATACGGGTATTGGGGATGGTACAATCGCCCCTGATTGATCAGCAGGGACACCCGGCCCAATATTTTGAGAAAGGCCGCCTGGAAGATCTGCGACAGGTGACAGACGATCCGCTCTGGCGCATTGCCTATGGGCGGCTAACGGCCGAGTTGATGGAGCAGGCACCGCATGTGGCGGTCAACCAGACCAGTGTCACTTACGGTGATCTGTGGGGGTACACCGCCGATCAGCATGCTGCTCCACCCGGCTTCACCGGCGGAACGCTGCCGATTGCTGGCGGGGTGTTTATTCCCGCTCATAGCCAGCTTGGGGCTGCACCGGGCTATATCGTACCGCTGGTCTTCTGGGAATATATCAACCGTGGCGATCTTTTTGCCAACGGCTGGCTGCATGCGATTGGCCTGCCACTAACGAATGCTTTTGAGGTGCGCGTTACCCACGCCGGAACACAACACGTGATCACCATGCAGGCTTTCGAGCGTGCTGTGTTAACATACAATCCGCACAACCCACCCGCCTGGCAGGTAGAACGCGGCAATATTGGTACCGACGCCTGGCTGGCTGCCGGGCAAATACCCCTGATGCACACGCCACCAGCGCCACGCTATATGTTTCCGATCATCAACGCTGCATGCAGTTATGGCCCCGATCATCACACCTATCCGGCAACTGATATTTTCTGTCCGATCGGTAGTGAGTTTGTAGCCGTAACCGATGGCGTGGTTGACTTTGTCAGTCGGGTGGACGAGTGGGATCCGACGACGAATCGCCCGGAGCAGCGCAGTGGCCTGGCGGTGGCGATTATTGGCGACGATGGCTGGCGGTATTATGGTTCACACCTCTTGTCTGTCACCGATGGCATTGAACCCGGTGTGCGGGTCAGTGTCGGCCAGTCGCTCGGCAAACTGGGGCGCAGCGGTAATGCACGCCACACACCGCCGCATGTACACTTTGGGATCTCGCGCCCGACCACGCCCGACGATTGGCAGGTGCGCCGGGGCGAAATCTGGCCCTACGAGTATCTGCGTGCGTGGGAACGGGGCGAAATGTTGACGCCCCTTGAGCGCAAAGCGCAAAACGGTTAAGCGCAAAGCGTAAAGCGCAAAATAGGGGAGCGTTGAGACGTGATATGGTTTTGATTAGAAAGGGAACGTGCAGTGCGAGAATGGCGACGTGTTTTACGCTTTGCGCTTTGCGCTTTGCGCTTGCAATGGTACTCCAGGCGGCACCGGGCGATCATCGGTCTGCTGCTCATGGCGCTGCTCGTTGGTAACGCCGGCCACTTCTCTGTCGCATCTGCTGCCGAGTCTTTCGCCCCACCGCCGGGTATGGTGCCGGTGATGATCGGTACGTCGGTTCAGGGGCGTTCAATTGAGGGCTTGCGCATGGGCTGGGGGCCGCGCAAGGTGGTCATCACCGGTGCTATTCATGGCAGCGAGGGCAACACGGCGGTGCTGGTGCATGAGTTAATTGCCCACTTTGCGACTATTCAGCATCTGGTGCCACCTGATGTCAGTGTCTATTTTTTGCCCGTGTTAAACCCCGACGGCCTGCTCATCAATTCACGCTACAATGCGCGTGGCGTTGATCTCAACCGTAACTGGGACAGCGAAGACTGGCAACCTGATACAATGGATTCTTCGGGCCGGGTGCGCGGTGGCGGCGGCACAGCACCTTTCTCCGAACCCGAAACGGCAATGCTGGCAGCCTGGTTGCTGGATCTGCGCGATCAATCGCCTTTTCCGGTCACCACCGTGTTTTATCACTCGCAATATCCGCCCAATGGCCTGGTGATGCCAGGTTCGGCTGGCTTGTCGATCAGCCGCGCCTTTGCCGCCATTGTCCGCTACCCTGCTATGGAAGCCGGTACGACGTTTTCGGGGTATCGTGTCACCGGAACCGCGCCAGCCTGGTGCGGGCGGCACCAGATCCGCTGCTTTGAGATCGAACTGCCGACACAGGCGAATGTCAGTCTAGCCAGTATGCTGCGCCATGCCGATGCCATCCTGAGCGTGTTGCTGTGGGAGCAAACCCAACCTGACCAGCGCTGCTTTCGCGAAACCGGTATGTGCATTGCCGGGCACCTGCTTCGCTTCTGGGAGCAAAATGGTGGCCTGGAGACCTTTGGTCTGCCGCTCACCCGCCAGCAGGCACCTGACGCTGCGAACCCTGATCGCCAGATGCAGTGGTTTGAACGTGCCCGGCTGGAGTTGCATCCTGAGAATGCTGCGCCCGCCGATGTCAAACTCGGACGGATTGGCGTCGAGTATCTGGAGCAGCAGGGACGCGACTGGTGGTTGTTTGAACGCAGTACACCCCAGGACGGGTGTCTGTTCTTCGCTGAAACCGAGAAAAACATCTGTGGCCCGTTTCTCGCCACCTGGCAGGCATATGGCCTGGAACTCGATGGTCGCCCCGGCATTACGGTTGCCGAGAGTCTGGCCCTGTTCGGCCTGCCTTTGAGTGATGCCCAGGTCGAAACGTTGTCGGATGGACAGACCTGTCTGGTGCAGTGGTTTGAGCGGGCGCGCTTTGAACTGCCGTTGAACACGGCACCGACCGATCGCGCACAGATCAGTTTGCTCGGCACCAGGATGCAGGTGCACGAATGACCCCACTGATACACTGGTTTCGACGCGACTTGCGGTTACATGATAATACCGCGCTGGTAGCGGCTGCACGAGATAGTGGCGGTGCCGTCATTCCAGCCTTTATTTTCGACGAGACGCTGTTGCAGGGGCGCTTTGTTAGTGCAGCACGGGTGCGCTTCTTGCTGGAATCGCTGGAGGCACTGACCGCCGCCCTGCGTGAGCGCGGTAGCACGCTGATCCTGTGTCGGGGCAATCCACAGCAGGAATTGTTGCGCCTCCTCGCCGCACATCATGCGAGCGGCGTCTATTGGAACCGCGACTACTCGCCCTATGCAGTGGCACGTGACATGGCAATCCAACAGGCGTTGCACAATGCAGGGTATCGCGCCCGGAGCTTTAAGGATCTGGTTATGTATGAAATGGACGAGATCGTTACCAATGACGGACAGCCTTACAAGGTATACACGCCGTATGCCCGGCGCTGGCACCAGCACCTGGCTGCAACTGACGTACACGTGGCCGATGTGCCCGATCTGCAACCGGTCATTGGAGCAGAAGCGCAGTCTCTATCGCTGCCAACACTGGCCGATCTGGGTCTCACCACGACCCAGCAGGCGTTGCCGGGTGGCGAACAACAGGCACACGAACTGCTGCGCGCCTTTACCAATTTGCACCAACCGTACTCAATAGCCAGCTACAAAGAGGCGCGCAATCTGCTGGCACGACCCGGCACCTCACGTCTCTCAGCTCACCTGCACCTGGGGACTATCTCCGTACGTACCTGCGTACAGGCAGCGCAGGTGTGTCTGGCAGATCCGGCACTGCCCGCAGCAGACGGGGTTGACACCTGGCTGGGTGAGCTGGCGTGGCGCGACTTCTATGCGCAGATCCTGTATCACTTCCCGCATGTCCTGCGTGGGGCATTCAAACCACAGTATGATGCTTTGGCATGGGAAAATGATGCCGACCTGTTCGCGGCCTGGTGTGCAGGCCGCACGGGCTATCCCATCGTCGATGCCGCTATGCGCCAGCTCAATCAAGAAGCATGGATGCACAATCGAGCACGAATGATCGTCGCCTCCTTTTTGACCAAAGATCTGCTCATCGATTGGCGCTGGGGCGAACGCTACTTTATGCAGCAACTGGTTGATGGCGACCTGGCGGCGAACAACGGTGGCTGGCAGTGGGCAGCCGGCACCGGCACCGATGCGCAGCCCTTCTTCCGCATCTTCAACCCTACCAGTCAGGGGCAGAAGTTTGACCCCCACGGCGATTATGTACGGCGTTATGTCCCTGAACTGGCAGCGGTGTCCGACACATATATCCACCAGCCCTGGAAGATGTCGGAGCAGGAGCAGCAGCGATGTGGCATGCGCATCGGGCAGGACTATCCCGCGCCCGTGGTTGACCACAACGTCCAGCGGCAGCGGGCATTGGAACTGTATGGACGAATCTGAACAAGGGATGGTAAGCCGTATATGGCAACAATCATGCCAGATTCGCCGGATTGTGGTACGATAGCGGTAGGCGCAGATGTATCATATCAGGGGAGCACATTGCCAATCCCCGCGCGATACGAATGAAACCATCATACGAGTTACTCATACCCATGTGAGCACCGTTCGTTTCTTTGAAGGAAAGGCTGGCGCGATGATCGAGAGCATAGGTCAGAATCCCCAGATCGCCAGGGGGCTGAATCTATTACGCTACTATTTAGATCGCGGCTTTAATCGCGGCACACATCACGATCCACAGATTACGATGCTCGGCTATACGCGGGTGGGGAAAACCAGCCTGCTTGCCGCTATGTACCGATGGTTTGAAGATACAATCGATGAGACCAACTTGCAACTGACGCCAGATTATGCCACGGTCAGTATTCTCACCGAGCAGCTGAGTCGGCTTGAGGAACTGTTTGCACATATTCGTATTACCGATGACAAGGGGGTGGCCCCCAGCCAGAATCAGAACACCTATAACTTCGGCATTGGTAAGCCCGCCGAAGCACCATCGATCAACCTGCATTTCCAGGACTATCCCGGCGAATATTTGAAGGAGTCTCTGGAAACCCGTGAGAAAGTGGCCGAACTGGTGCGCACCAGTGCCGTCGTCCTGATAACCATTGACGCCGCTGCATTGATGGAAGAGCATGGGCGCTGGCACATGAGCATCAACCAGCCACTGGTTATCCGCGCCCTCTTTCAGGAAGCCTATCTGCGGCTCGAAGAACCACGCCTGGTTCTGTTTGCTCCCGTCAAATGCGAATCATATGTTCAGGATGAACAAACTGCTGAAGAGTTTAAACGCCGAATTAAAGAAAAGTACATGAGTTTGATCAGCCTGTTTGCGGCGGAACGGTTACGTAAGCACGTGGCGGTCGTGATTACGCCTGTTCAGACGGTAGGCGAAATTATCTACTCACACACCGCGCACATGAATGACGACAATAGCCCACCCACGTTTTACTTTCGGAAGATTGGCCCCGATTCGGTCTATCGTCCCCGCAATGGTGATCAACCACTACGCTATATTTTGCGGTTTCTTCTTAGTCGGGCCTATGCCGAGCGCCGTGAAGGCTTTGGCCCACTCAATGGTCTCTGGTGCTCGTTACGGGATCTATTTGGTGCCGATACCTATTTGAAAGAGGCGGTCGAGACCTTCGCCCTTGGTTGTAAGACGGATCGTGAGTTTGAGATTATACAGGGCGAAGAACTCCTGACCATCACCAGGTGATGGTCAGCGGAGGTCGTTGTGGAGCTTTATGTTCGTACCCGTGGAGATGGTCTCCATCAGGGCTATCGTTGGATCCAGGTCGCCGGGCAAGACATCCCCCCCCCTCGTGCCAGCGTCCCATTGATTGCCCAGCAACCCGAAGCCAGCAACCTCGTCTATACCGAAGATTTTTCGGTGATACTCTTGCATACAGCCAACAACCTGACATTGCAAATTACCGGTCTTGCCGTGACAGAGCACAGTCGGCGTCAGCGGCGCAATGTACAAAATATCCTTGTCTGTGTTGGCACACCGCGTGATGAGCGTATCCTGCGAGGGATTGTGGTCGCGGCCTTGACCGGTACACTGCCGGCTATCGTTGATACACATATCTGTGCCGTGGCTGACGAGCCGGGCTTTCAGGTTGATGGTGACGGGTTGTTGCATGCACTCTCCTCGTTGCAGGCCAGTGATACCCAGATTCCGGAAAGGCGAGCATGGATCGACCAGGATACTGACGAGATGCGGCAGCAACTGATTGAAGAACTGGATACCTGCATGCTCCCGGCCCGAATGACCTATCTGGTGGTTGTCACCAGATATCGGATGCCCGAAGTACTTCACCATGCGGGGGTCTGGCGTGGGTTAACATCTTTGCCAGTGAATACGAATAGACATGTGATTTCATCAAATCGTAAGCCTTTTTTTCCTGCCATTCAGGAACGAAATCGGGCAGGAGAGGTGATGCATCTTCCATCCGAGTTTGAAACCGCCCTGAATATAGTTATACTTGGCAAGCATCTGCAGCATCGCAAACAGGGCCAGGAGTGGTTAGACCGGCTTGATTTTATGCTGGTGCAGCATAAGGTTCAGTTCTATATTTTGCTGTTGAGTGCCTCACTGGTTGAGTCGACCATTAAAGGCTTGTTGACCCATGTATCCATTGCACGCCAGGTTATTTTTGTACAGTATAATCAGCAACGCATATTGAGTGCCCTGCATATGCAGAATGCAGACACGTTGCGGCTCTTCCTGGTGAATCGGAGTGGACAAATTTTCTGGGAGGGACAGGGGGAATGTGACCAGACGCAAATTAGACAATTACAGGCTGTGCTGGCAGCGCAAACCAACGAATTATGGAAAGAGAAAAGAGCTGGCAGAAAATAGGAAAGAGCTGGCAGAAAATAGGAAAGAGCTGGCAGAAAATAGGAAAGAGCTGGCAGAAAATAGGAAAGAGGGAACCATTGAAGAGGACGTCTCTTTCCTCTATCTCCTCTTTCCTATCTCCTCTTTCCTCTATCTCCTCTTTCCTA